>Ga0068859_100000244_pt1 | contig 53533 bp, 68 predicted proteins | sample KBSSwiS22_FD_66585 | JGI IMG/M metagenome (GOLD analysis project Ga0068859, IMG submission 66585) | Switchgrass rhizosphere microbial communities from Kellogg Biological Station, Michigan, USA - KBS Switchgrass S2-2 | ecosystem: Host-associated > Plants > Roots > Rhizosphere > Soil ... | reverse complement strand
ATTAATGGGGCTTTTGAAACCAACCCATCCTCGTACCCCAGGCGTAAACGCCTGGGCTACGGAAAAGAAACGAATTGGGGCGTATGCGCTAGAGGATTATGATGCAAATCAGAATGCGGTCCTTAACAATCAGCTCTATTCTTTGTCTGTTGACTCTTGTGTTTGCCGTCCAACTAACCGCAAGTGGCGCCGATGAGCTTGCGGATCTGCGAGTGATGGACGAGCGAATCGAGGACGCCGTCGTCAGGGCCGATCTCAAATTCCTCGAGTCCGTCTACGCCAGGGACTTCCGCTTTACCCATGGAACTGGAAACGTTCAAAGTAGGGACGAATGGTTAAAGTCTGTTGCGAGGCGGGGATTCTTATCCCGCAAGGTGTCCCTGGTCGAAGTCGAACTGCATGGCGACGTTGCTGTGACCTTCGGTCGTTTGGATGTCATTAAGAGTGGCGAGGGCGGAGAAAAGTATTCACTCAAGTACGTTCGTGTCTATGAGCGAAGGAACGGACCATGGGAAATGCTCATGCACCGCACGGTCGAGTTGATCCGGCAGTAAAGAAGGAGCGGCATATACGGCGTGAGGCGTGGGCCAGCGGTCAATGGATTTGTCAGGGCCCCTCGTCGTAGCGGGTGGAGACCAGCTGCGGAGCAGCGGTCAGAGTTAAGCCCAAGGCGAGGCTTTGCGAGCCTTGGGTAATGGTCAGTCCATGTTGAGAGCCGCGAAGCGGCGCCAGAATAAGAGTCGTGCTCCTTTACCAGTGATCACAGTCGCCCCTTCGGGGCTCGATCACTTTAGACGGTCTGTACCCAAGGCTCGCAAAGCCTCGCCCTGGGCTTAACTCTGATCGCTGCTCCGCAGCTTGCTGAATCTTCACGCCAGAATGTTCAAGCTTGATGGAACGTCACTCAAGACTCGATTGACCCGAAGACTCAGGTAAGGCTTCTTCACTGAGAGCTAGTTTGTTAACTCCGGAGTTATCCGGTGGCACAGGCGCGAGCAGCAGAAGACCGCCGACATAAAGGGCCAGTGCGAAGAAGGAGATGTATCCGGTAATCGGGGCAAACCGCGGAACGTCTATGGAGATCCCTTGCAGTAAGGTCGAGGCAATCGCTTTTAGCCAACCTCCCTGCGGATCGTACAGTGCGGCCACGAGCAAGTGCTTGAGCACAAAGGCCGTGCCGAACAGGATGATCAGGCTTCGCAGCAAACGCCGCGGGTCGAAGTTCGAAAACTGATTAATCCAAAGTGCCCAAAGAAAAAAGAAAGAGAACATCCAATGCAGCAGACCGCTTTCCGGCAAGACGGAATTGAATGCCTGAGCGGAAGCAAAGAAAAGCGAAATCAACGTCAGCAGATGCGCGACGTTTGTGAGCATTGGCTGTTCGATGGCCAGCCAGCGATGCAGGTCGATCGCCCCCGCGCGCACAAAGAGCGCTCCAGAAAGAATCGCCAGCACGAGCGTTACCAACGGCGGCGCAATAAATACAAATTGTCTGGTTTGCCCGTCGATTCGCAGTCCGCCCAGCAATCCCGCCGTCAGCAGGATGGTCGGCAACACGATGAAGTGCAGCAGCGCTCGGTTCTTCTCTGCGACGTCTTTCATTTTCGTTGGCGAAAGAGCTTAAGTGGATTGACGTCTTTCCAGCCCGTCTCAGTTCCCTGCTCCAGCTCTGCCTTCAATTCGGCGGCGCTGTGCATTTGCAGGTTCGGATCATCAACCACGAGCGTGCCGTTTGGCGCCAGGGCGATTGCTCGATTGACGGCCTCCAGACCCAGCTTGAAAAGCGCATCGTCGTAATAGACACGACCCCAGCCTTCCCGGTAACAGGCATAGCCGACGTAGAACTGTGTGCGCGGATCTTTCTGGGCCGGATCGGCTCCCGCCCATTCGTCACGCGCGGCGCGAAACTGTTCACGACGAAACAGCGCCAGGGCGTTATTAAATTTTTCCTGATTAATTTCGTAAACGCCGGCAGCGACTTGCGAATTCGTCGCTACCTCCTTAAACGAGCGGGGCTCAGTCGCATAGATCCAGACGATGATGCCGGCGTAGACCAGAGTCCAAATAATCCCGGTGATCTGAATGAGCCTTGTTTGCATAAGACGCGAGCAGGATTATGACACGAAACCTAAATAGACAGGATTTACATGATTGACAAGATGAGAAAATGAATCCTGTACATCCTGTTAATCATGTCCATAGGCTGTTTCGGAACCCGTTAACCTCTGAGGCTAGCCAACTGATCCCACCGGCTTACGCAGGTGGTACTGACTGTGCTTTTGACTTCCATTTGAGGTTCGCATAGAAGTGAAGAATAGTTATGGGATCAGAACGCCGTCGACGCACGCGAGTTGTTGTTGGTTTCCTGGCGCTACTCGTTGCTGTCGGGGTGTTGGTAGTGTGGCTTGCCAGAAGTTCCCGAAACGGGCGGCGAGAGGTGCTGACATTATCCAAACCGTCGCCGCAACCCAGTAACTCCGCAAGTGTTATCTCCAGTCCAACCCAGCCGACGCCAGACGCGAGTCCTCCCTTACCGGTTCCGTCGAGTCCTCCCTTGCAGGCTCCCGCGAGTCCTGCCATACCAATTCCCGAAGGTGCTTTACCGAACAACCTGATCGTCCCGGTGGCCGGGGTGCGACCAGACCAGCTGCGCGACACGTTTTCTGAAAGTCGTTCCGAAGGACGGGTTCACGATGCAATTGATATCGCCGCGCCGTTGGGCACTCCCGTGCTCGCCGCCGCTGATGGGACCATCATCAAGCTGTTCCAAAGCGAGCGAGGCGGCACAACGATTTACCAACTGAGCACCGACAAAAAGTTCATTTACTACTACGCGCATCTTGATCGATATGCAGAAGGTCTGACGGAAAGTCGCTTCGTGAAGCAGGGCGAAACTATCGCCTACGTCGGTGACTCAGGAAATGCAGGCGCCGGCAACTATCACCTGCATTTCTCGGTCGCCTTAGTCTCTGATCCCAAACGTTATTGGGAAGGCGTAAACGTAAACCCCTACCTGCTGCTTAGAAGATAACGGTACGCACGCCTCCGGCGTGCTGCCCCAGGTACGCACCGCCTCCGGCGTGCTGCTCCAGGTACGCACCGCCTCCGGCGTGCTGCTCCAGGTACGTCCGCCTCCGCCGTGCTGCCCCAGGTACGCACCGCCTCCGGTGCTGGGGGCTAGTCGGAACGGCACGCCAGAGGCGTGCGTACCGTTCTCATGCAACGCTGCTTAGTTTCCGGTTGGAATTCCTAAAAAATAGAGCTCAAAACCTAAACTTCTCGCCGGAATGCGCATTGCAAGCGATTCGACCATCCGCATTTTAGTCAGGAGTAATTCATGAAGAGACTTGTAAGGCAGATGCTTGCGCTGATGGCGTGCCTGGCGATTACCGGCTGCGTCGTCGACAACACAAATCAAGCGAACAAGAACGCAGTTCCCTCACCTGTAGCCTCGGCCACAGCTTCGCCCACACCGGCAAATGACACAGCCTCGAAAACAGAACTATTAACTTTGCCGGTGCTGGATGCTTTTTTTGCCGACGAGTCTTTCTCCGGACAACTCAAGACGCGTTTGCAATTGACTGACGAGCAGGTTGCGAAGCTCAAGGATCTTGCTCACTCTGAGACAGCTAAACTGAGTGAAGAAAATGCCGGGACGAGCGCAGGAGAATCTTCGACTGCGCGGTCGGAAGCAGCCGAGAAGATTGGCGCTCTAATTGGGCCAGAAAAGACCCGGCAGCTGGCGACACTCATCGGTGAACGATGGACTGGCGCAACCGATGAAGGTTCAGACAAGCCGGCCACTCAACCGAAGAACGTCCCGAACGCCATCCCGACGGATTCACGGATTGTGGTGAACGCTCCCGCCTTTCGCATGGATGTCTTTGAGGGTGGCCAGTTAATCAAGTCGTACAAGGTCGGTATCGGCTATCCACAATTTCCGCTTCCTACTGGCCTACGCAAAGCGCAGGTAATTATTTTTAATCCCACCTGGACACCGCCGGATGAACCGTGGGTGGCGAAGATGAAAGGCGTCAAGGTGGGCGAGAAGGTCGCCGCCGGCAGCAAATTGAATCCGCTGGGTCCAATCAAGATCCCCATCGGTGGTCCATCTTTGATTCATGGCGGGAAGTCGCCGGCAAAGTTGGGCACTTTTGCTTCGCACGGCTGTGTCGGACTCACGACGCCACAGGTGCAGGCCTTTGCCAAAGAGCTCGCCCAACTTGGCGGCGCGCGTTTAACTGACGCGGAATTAACCGATTTTGCCCGGGATAAGACTGCGACCAAGCAAGTCAAGCTCGAGCGGCCAGTGCTGGTGGAGCTGCGCTATGAAACGATAGTCGTCGAAGACGGCAAACTGCACATCTTTCGCGACGTTTATGATCAGGAAACGAACACGGAAGAGAACCTGCGCGCGGTGCTCGAAGCAAACGGCGTCCGTTTCGAAGACCTGACAGAAACCGAACGGACGCAGGTCCTTGACGCGCTGGCCCAAATGTCCAGCAAGTCAGGAGCGGGCCCCTCTGGACCGAAAGAAACCCCATCACCTGTCGCCTCGCCCAAGTCTTCTCCAGCTTCTGAAAGAAAATCAAACGCAGGCAAGAAGACGACGGCAGTTGCTAAGAACCAGAAAGAAGTCGTGATTGAGATAGGGGCCTTGAAGGGTAAAGGCTATCCAGCGCCCGTGGCCCTGGATACCGGCAGTGGAAAAACCAAAGTCGCGTCCGGTGCTCCGCTGAAGCGCGAAAAGCAACCATAGGCTTTACCCATGCGATTTGGAATAGATGTCCGACAAACTTTAAGTTTGTCGCCGGGCTTCGACAAGCTAAAGCTTGTCGGACATCTGAAGGGAGAACTCAATGTTTCCGATTGGCGATGACAATACCGCGCGCAGAACTGTTCCGATAGTTACGTATGCTTTGATCGCTCTGAACGTTCTGTTCTTTTTTGTAGAGCTGAGTGGCGGTGAAGCTTTCATTGTTAAATGGTCTTTCGTTCCCAACCGCTTCGTGGCAAATCCAGCAGCTGATTTTCCAACGCTCTTCACTTCAATGTTCATGCATGCCGGGTGGCTGCACCTGGGCGGCAACATGCTTTACTTGTGGATCTTTGGGGACAATGTGGAAGACAATTTTGGGCACCTGAAGTTCCTGATCTTTTATTTACTCTGCGGCCTGGCGGCAACCTTTGCCCAGTTGGCATTTAGCATGGGTTCGAACGTTCCCAACCTGGGAGCATCGGGGGCTATTGCCGGAGTGCTGGGCGCTTACATTGTGCTCTTTCCCAGGGGACAGGTCAGCGTCTTACAGGGCCAACGCGTGATTCCGGTGCCCGCGCTGATTGTCATTGGGCTTTGGTTTGTGCTGCAGTTTTTCAGCGGCATCGGTTCCATTGGCAGCGGAGCCCAGGGCGGCGTCGCCTACATGGCGCACATCGGTGGATTCGTAGCGGGGCTGGTCTTGAGCTTTTTGTTTCGCGGGAGTAGCAGGCCGCAGTTGGCCCGCTGACGAGCTGGTTTGGATCGCAGCGGAGATCAGCTCGATCGCCTTAGTAGAAGATTTTGATCCCAGGCTCGCAAAGGCAAGGACATCCCTGACGCAGCGTTATCGGTTTCAGTCCGCGGAGCGGACGTCAGCATAAAGCCTGGGGCGTCAGCCCCAGGATCGGGGGGCAAGATTGAACCAAGCCCGCGGAGCGGGCGGCATGCGCGCAAACGCGATAATTGGACTTCAGGATACGCGATAATGGCTGGAATTTCGTTTTGACTCTGTCATAACTCGCACGGACTTTTAGGTCGCTCTAGTTTGGCGCCGGGCTCGCCTGTGACTTCACCCGAAACAGTAGGTTGCCGTCCTTATCTTCAATCGCTTCGTACCGCGCCGAATCCAAGCCCAACTGGCTCGCTATTTTCGCCATGACCAATTGTAACCGAACATCAGCCGTTTCCAATTGTGACTGAGCCAGCATCAACTGGCCACAATTGACCAAAGAAAGCTTTGTGGTTGCCGCGGATTTCAACGCCTCCCGGCGCGCTCGCACGTCCTTCATTGCCGCCTTAAACTGTGTCTGCTGTTCGAGCGATGGCGTAGGAACTTCACCCTGTGTGAACCCGTTGGTTAGGACGGCCAAACTCACCACGATAATCGCCACTGCAATTCGAGAGACTTTCATCGCATTCGTACCCTTCCCTGCGACTCGCGCATTTGTCTTCCAATGCGCGCCGCAGCTTGTAAGCCGCCGAAAGCGTGATATCGCTTGTCGGCGCGCTGCCGTTCAATTCATCCAAATGAACCGCAGTCATCCGCCTGAGCTGCGGTCCGCGCCCTCCGGGGACGGGATCTCGAACAATTGTTAAAGACCGGCCGCAACCGCCATGATCAGGCCGGCAGACCATCTCAGCAATCAACTGTCTAATTGCGGCGCTCATTCAGAAACGCCCCTGGTAGTTATAGGCCACATAGTTCGTGCCATTGGACACCAGGCGGACGGATTTGCCGCTCGCGATGGCCAGCGAGCTTTGAGCACCAGTGCCGCCCACGCGCGTTGCATCGATTGTCGAAGTGGTTGGCGTTATGGTGGCCGTGCCGGCCCCAATTGCACCGACATCGATTGTCCACCCTGTTGTGAACGACCCGGTTGCCTGCGGCAGTGAAACCGCGATTGAGCTGGCATTGCTCAGTAAGAGGAACTTCCCATTGTCACCAGCAACAATCGTGTATGAGGTCCCGGTCTGTGCGTTGACCGCTTGATCAGCATCGACAACGGCAATGGTTGCATCAACGCGCCACCGCGACGTGACCCCATCATAAAAAATACTAACCCGTTCGCCCGGCTCGATCACCACATCCGCCCCGGTCGAGTTAGTAAATCGATTGCCGGCGCCAGATGAGGCCGATTCGTGTTTGAGGACGATGTTGAATGAACCGACATTCCAAATCTCATGCCGCTCGCCATTAGTGGGCGGGTGACTGCCGCAGCAGTCATATGTCAGAACCAACCCGGTCACGTCCCTGGAAGCGTCAGACCACCAGGTCTGTAAATAAGCCGTTCCCGTTGGATTGTAATCGTTTTGATTTGAGGTGATCTGCGCTGGCTTGGTTACGGTCGCACCATCATTGTGAAGCCGATAGCCGCCGATGTTCACTCTGGCGAGTAATTGCTTGTTGATGCCATTTCCAACGTCGCTGGTTGGCGACACTTTGAATTTGTAAGTAGCGCCGAGACCAAACAAAAGATTGTCTGAATCGTTCACGATCGGCGGTGAATTAGCGGCATCATAGCGGTTAATGAAATTGATCCAACCGTGGCCGCCACCAACCGTATTCACTGAATTGAAGATGATCGGCGAGGCGGTGTAGAGAGCATAGTGGTCGGCGATGCTCGTATTAAGGATGCTGTCACGAAGCGAGACGATCGGATAGCCTGCTTGAGCAGATGCGTGAACGTAAGAAGTTGGCGACCCGGCGTTTGCGTCCATTCCGCCGCTGCTGAGCCACACATTTGGATTACCATAGTATGGGTGAGGCAGGTCGCTGGTCAGAAATAAGCCGTAACCGATTCCAACCGGGCCTGAACCCTCCCACTTGTCGAGATAAACCGGGGCACCGATCCTGGCCATACCGCTGGCGGCTGACCCGGCCTCGCTGTCGGAATAAAACCCGCAGTTATGGAATTGGAGATCAAAAGTCTGACCGCCATGTACGTCAATTCCCCACGCCGCGCCCCCAAAAACGACCTCGTAGAAGTGCTGCTCTGAGGTTGTGTGAGAACCATTACCGGCTGACTGAACTGCAATTTGGTAGCCAGTCGCCCCGACGCCGGCCTTGGTGCCAGCAATGATGGAGCGGTACCATTGAGAAACAAACCCGCCGCCGCCAAAGTAATCACAACCCGCCAGACCAGCGATCAGCCGATGGTTAGTGTCTTGTAAATCAATTCCGTCCCAGGTCAAGTTGGAAGTCGAAACCATGATCCCGACCACATTGTTGGTTTGCGTACCGGTATAAGTCAGACCTTGCGGTCCGCCAAAGAAAGCGCCATGAGTAGTCCCATCACCTTTGATCGTGATCCCTTGGACCGGCGTTCCGCCACTGTTTTTGTAGCGAAGGATCAACGGCGTCTTAATGTTGGCAGTCGTTGCGATGATAGTTCCGACCGAACCCGTGTCCATCATCGCGTCGTACGCCTGTTGAAGATTTGAAATAGCACTCTGAGCAGTGCCAGCAGACGGCGCGGCTCCGGCCGAGTCGTATTCATGAAGATCGGCGGTTACGTGATGCAATGGAACGGTCTTTTGAAGGTGCAATGACGATGGTGTCGAGGAAGTCCCAACATAAAGCCGAATCGCAACCGCTCCTGATGGCGGTTCAACGGTGCGTTGTATTCGCAGGTAATTGCCCTCAGCCAGCGCTAACCCTGACGACACCGGCGACAATGCCGTTTCAGTACCGTCGCCGGTTAGATAGGCGAAAGCAGCATAATAAGTGCCAGCGGCCATCGCTCCCAGATTCGTAAGCGTTGGCGCGCTGGCCGGCGGCGATACTACTATTCCACTCGGCGTGGTCGCGGTCGTTCCACCAGCCGGTGGCGCAGCTCCTGATGTACCGTTGTTATAGTCAAAAGGCACGCCGCCCCATAGCGCGACGTCATCGCCAAAGCTTCCCAAGCCCGGCCTTTGGAAAACACTATCCGCCTGATACCAGTTCGTTCCGCCATTGGGCGAAATATAGACATAGAAGCCAACCGCATATTTCGAATTGTTTGAGAGACTGGCCGGGCACTTGACTGCGATGCCTTGCTTATTCTTGGCCGTGAATGATGCGGTCGGTGACAGACCGGTGATTCCACTCCAAACTTGATAGGCACAGGCCACCTGGTAGGTCGAAGTATTCGTAAAGCTATTTCCACCAGGTGAAAAAGTTCCAACGATTAAGCTTGGGGCCGTAGATGAGCCGGGAACCGTGACAGTCGCTTCGGTCCACCATCGAGCTTCATAGGTTTTATTTTGGCGAGTATCCGGTAGGGGAACCCAGGCAGAGCCCGTCGATAGACACCAAACCTGAAGACTGCCACTGCCCGAGGTACACCCGCCATCCCGAGAGTCGTGAATTTTGACTACGCGGTCCCGCATCGTCGCCGCGGCCGGCAATGTCGCGACCGTATACTTAACCGGATAGACCGGCGTCTGAGCCTGCAAGCTCAAACCACAAAAACCAAAGACCAAAAACCAAAATACAAAGCGTTTCATGCTGCCTCCTGAAGCGAAATCGAACTGCCTTCCAACACCGTGATCGAGCCCGACGTGTGCGACGCCTGCGCCACCCTCGGAATGAATGTCCCATCAGCGCTGGCCGTGAAACTTCCGTTTATTTGCACCAGGCCATCACCACCACCAACCGCATCGATCGAGGCCACAGTTGCCAAAGCCGTACTGTGTTTGAGAGTCGAGAATCCCCAATCCTTAATTTCAAACGTCGCCCAGAAATCAGTAACCGTGGCCGTCCCGCCATTCAAATCAACCTTGATGCCCTCGCCAGCGCCCGAGACCGCGGCGCTGTCCGTCACTCTCAAAATCACATCGAACTCATACCGGCGACCGTTCAAAACGTTTCGCGATAATTCAGCCAGGGCCGTCATCGTGGTGTTCGATCGCACCACGTTGGCCGTCATCGCCACACGCCTTAAACCAATGAACAGCGCAGTAATTGCCAACGCCATCGCCAGCAACTGCGGCGCGCGATTTTCCGGATCGGCGTCGGGAATAGGGATTCCGATTGAAGTCGTATCCATCGATTCATCTGTTAGAAATCAACATCAGTCGGAATCCCGTCGGGGATCGCCTGGTAATTCGAATTCTGAAAACCCCTGATATGTAAATGCGCCTGCTGCGAACCGAAAATCTTGATCTGGTCGCGCACGGAAACGATGATTCCTTTACGCAGAGATCCGCTCGCCATAATGTCGAAGCAGCCAAAACCCAAGGGCACGGTCACTCTTAAATAAAGAGGAAACGGAAAACCAGTCGCTGGCGCTGAGGCTATCTGGATAGGAGCACGGCCAGCGGCGGGAATGAAGTTCTCGTGAATCCGGTACTCAGCCGCCGATAAAACAAAGGAGTAGATCTTCCCGCGCCGGCCGCTATCAGCCTCAGGACCCCAACCAGGATCGAGATCGTCTCTGGTCGATATAGTTGCGCCGGCATCGTTCAAAACGCGTTCCTTGATGGTGCCTGGGGTTGTGCCGCCATCCCAGACGATTCCAATTTTCGCCACTCCTCCGAACTGCACGGTTCTTAATTCAAACTTCGGCTGGAATTCCAGAAAACTACCATCGAACGCGCCGTTATCGCCGGTCCACTTCACATGAAAGTCAAAGCGCGTGAAGGGCCGCGTCATCGCCTCCATTGAATAGAGGGTGCCTGGCCCGTAGACATTGTTCTTATCCGGATACGCTGTTGTTCGCTTAGCCATTCATCACCCAATCGTTATGTCGCCAGAATCCGCGGCAAGCATCACCGCATGTGTCAGCCCCCCGTCAGGCACCGCTAGATCAGCGATATGCTCAGCCGGATTGACCCGACCGGTGCCGGTCCACAGCTGGATGGTGTTAGTGACCGGGTATTCGCTTGTACGTGGGTTATCGTCGAACTGAATTAGGAAATCGCCGAAGGCGTCTTTTGTGATGTCCCAGGCGGTCCACACGCGCGGCCGAATGAGATCGCCTGTCACGTTGACGGTGAACTCCGGATGATCAGCAAAGTCCGCAGTGGCCCCCAACTCCGATTCAGTAACTACCTTCACCTTATAGATCCCGATCGCAATCGCCGGCCATTCGAACGATTGCTGCAAGGTGGTAGGCTCGGGAATCAGAACCATCTGCGTTTGCACATAAACGCCGCCGGGCGCCTTAATCCAAACCCTTCCCCGTTGACGGCCGGCATACCCCGCAAACTGCACGTCTCCTTTAATAATGGTGAACGGCGCCCCATTGGTCAGCTCCACGGCGGCTTCAGTCAGGGTGCAACTGGTGACTACGGGCGGGGCGACGAAGACGCTTGGATCGGTCTGCGGCAAAGGCCGCGGCATCGGACTATGGTCAGTGTCCGAATACCACTCCCCATAGAGGCGGGCCGACATCTGATAGCCGGCCTTCGAATCCTCGTTTTCTTCCTTCTCTTCTATATAGAAGGGAACGGCTGTCCAATTCGGTACGTCATGAGTGATGGCGATTGCGTTCGCGGGCAGTAGCCGATAGGCGCGCGGCGCTGCAAATTTTTCCGCGATTTGGTTCGAGTCAATCAGTCGCCGAGCCCAGTAGTGACAGGCCCTCTCGACCTGGCTCCGATAAGCGCAGCCAAAGTTAATTTCCTTTGATTGCAGGCCATCGCGCGACTGAAGCGCATAACGGTTGACCTCGACAGGCTTGGCCGCCGGCGCCAGATTCGGATCGTCCAAGTCCCGATAAGTGCCGATGATCTGATTCCAGTTTGAGCGACGATCGACCGGATAAGTTTTGAAGTTGGTCAGGAGCGAACGGTTTAAGGTAACGATTGGTTCCTGCAATTCCGGCGAAACCAACACGAGTTTGCCATTCGCATAGTTCCAATCCATACAGGTGATCTGGGCGATGCGATCCATAGCCGCCGCCAAACCGAAGGGCGGAACCACGAAGATGTGAGACTCAAAGCGGGGCACCTGACGCAACAACGCACCGGAGGCTGTTTCCGGCGGTGCCCCCATCGTCGCGCCGGCCAGCGTGGTGATCGTCAGGGTATTAGTCGCCCCAGTGCCGATCGTGAAGTAGCGATCCTCCGCCCCCTCCGCAGTTCCCACATAAACGCGATAACCATCCGCACCACGTTCGAGCTGCGAGGACCAGGTAACCAGCGCAGCTCCACCACCGCCAATCACTACACTGGCCGTGGTCACAAAATCATCGGCCCGGTCCTTCGAAGCTGAGGAAATGTCACCAGCTTTAAGTGACGCGATACGCACCCAAATCTGGGTTCCCGGAGTCAACGACCCGCCGCCTGCGGTTTCTACTTTCACCTGATGCGGCGTCAACGCCCCATCGTCCCAGTTCACTAGCGTGGCATTCCAATCGCGCAAATAGCACCAAGCTGGCCAATTAATATTGACCAAATTGCGGCGCGAACGACGGTACAAGTCGGCAATCACTCGCTGTGGCGAAGGCGAATACCACAGATAATCGTCCGGGTTGGAGCCCCCCGGAATCGGATCGCCATCTTCATCGACTTGCTCTCCGTCTTCGTTGTAATTGGCGGTCTTCAGCGTGCGAAAGATGCCAAACAGGTTGCCGGGGTCGTTATCGTCGGCGATGCCCTGCGGCAGTTGAGCGGAATAGGATGAAGCTTTCGGATGCGGGATATCATCAGGGAAAAACGCGTCAGGCGCATCGGCTGGCCCGCCAGAGTGGAAATGATAGTTATCAGCCGTAATCTCAACAGCCGAGGCTTGGGGGCCATAGTAAAGCTTTTCGATTCCATCCCAGCCGCCGCCGAGGTAGAACGGATCGTCGTCTTCGTCAAAGAATAGCTGGCTGGCCTGCCCCAAAGCCTGCTGCACTCGAATGATTTTGTCGGTACCGGAAACGTCAACGACATGCTTCGCTGTCACTCCTTTAACCGCATGCTTGCCATAGGCCAGCGGTAGGCGTGCAAGCCGATCAGAAATGTCGTTGATGACCGTGGCCACTATTAAGACTCCTGAAACACCCAGCTAAAACTAACCAGATTTGTGGCGTGCCATTCCTCTTTCAGATCAGAATCAATCCATCCAGTCAGGGTTTCGCCCGTGTCCGGATAACTGCAACTGACCAGCACGCCGGGATAATTCGTATCCCAGAAGGTGAGCATCGCATCGCGCTGGCTCTTCGGCCGGCGGTTGTGAACCATTTCAATCGTCCGCTTCTTAGTTCGCTTCACACGAAATTCGCGGCTGCCATCATCAGCCTCGAATAGCAGCACTTTTTTCTTATTGGTGACCGCGTAACCTCGCGTCGCCACGACTGGAACTACAGGAATCGGCATTTCTGTCTCTCTCTCAAACCAACAACTTCCAAGTTGGAATTCGACCATCGCTGGGATCGTCGCCACCACCACCGCCGCCACCACCACCACCGCCGCCCTCACCCCCGCCACCGCCACCGCCGAGGTCGTTCGGGTCAGTCGTGACTGTGGTTGGCGGCGCAGTATTCCAGGGAAAGACAGCGGCGATCGTGTCGCCCACAATATTTCCCGCATAGATATCGCCGACGAACTTGATCGGGCATTCAGGCGGATCGGCCGTTTCATCGACCAGACCGGCGATGATGTCGCCCGGCATTTTGTCGTCGTGAAAAATGGTCCCTTCACTATCAACAAAAGCTATGCCCAGCATTCCCGTGGCTCCATCCAGGGCGTTGGAAATTCCGGTGAGTTGCTGCCCAAAAATCTTGTCAACGTTCTGCACCTTTAGAACAGTTGAGTCGATCACATTCGTCAGGCTCATTTTCAACGGGTCGCCGGGCTTCAGATTAGCGAGGAAGGTGTGACCATCGATTAGCAGTTCAGCTGTGGCAAAGCGAACTACCGTGCCATCCCCCAGAGTTACCACCAACGTCGTGTGGTCTTCACAAGTGCCGCTCTCAATTAAAGCGGTTAGCTCAGGACTGAGAATTCGGCAATATGGCTCGGAATATGGCATTAGCGAACCCTGTCTGCTCGATCGCTCGCGATCGTGCGAACTATAATCTTGCGACCATCGCTGGACTTCAGACCCGCCAACACAACATCAAGCAGAGCCGCCGTGCGGTCATCAAGCACATCAAAAACGATATCGCCGCCTTCATTTCCAAGAGTGCCACCAGACAAAAAGCCGCGCGCGCCGGCAGCCTGAGATCGCGTCAGCACTTTCGTTCCCGGCCGCGCCATCGTGTAAACCGAGTCATAGCCACGATCCACGCCGGGCACCGTCACGCCAAAACCGCCAGGCGGAATCATCACTTCGCCGGGGCGCACCTTAATTGCCGTCAACTCCGCAGCGCGGTGAGGAACCATCCCGCCGTGCGCAAACTCCGGAATCATGTTCTTACCCAACTCACGCGAGGTGATGGCGTCATTAGCGGCCTTGCTGATCATGGGCCGGTAATACTCGAAACCATTCTTGGTGTCGTTCCAAACGTCGGTGGCAATCCGTTTGGTCTTTGAATCGTACCCGGCAATTCGTTGAAAATAGCTGCTCTTGATTTGGTCGAACGCGGCGATCGCCGCGCCGGGCGAATCGTATCTGCCTGCGCGCGCGTCATTCAGCACCTGAATTACCTGACTGTAAGTGTCGTTATTAAGCGTCGCGCGGTCGGTTTCGTTTTTGCGCCGTTCAGCGTTTCTTTTGAGAAGCAGAGCGCCCACGATCAACGCGCCCGCCGCCACTGCTGTGATTGGGTTCGTCAGCAGTCCCACGATTGCGGGACCCATAGAACCAAAGATGCCACTGGCTGCGAAAAGACCAGGGGTAAGAAACGCTGCGCCAATGCCGCCAGCCAATAGCCCGCCGGCGCCGCCCAGAATGGTTCCGAATCGCGATTGGCCACCGGCAGTTGCTCCCAGCGAGAGTCCCAGCAGCGGCAACATCGCTCCGAAAGAAGCCTTCAAACTCCCTGAACCAAGCGCGCCCGTTGCCGTGGCTGCGCCAGTATGGCCAGCCTCGTGAAGGACGCTTGAGGCGAGACCGCCATTCACCGCTGCGGATAGCGTGGCTGTTGGCGCCGTAATGCCGCCACCCCCAAGGTTCATGCCCGAAAAGAATTGCCGTTGCAGCGTTTGCCCGAGGGAGTTTTGCAAATACTGAGCAGCGCCCGACCCCCCGGCGAAACCACCCGTGACGGCATTCCTTCCGTTGCCGAAACCACCACCGCCAAACAGAACATTGGCGAATCCAGGTCCCTGCTGCTGACCGCCGCCAGACTGCGGGAAAAGCACGTCGAGAAATCTTTGGAAAACCCGATTAGCCAGCTGATGGACCAGTGCGCTGACCAGTTGAGTAACGATCGGAATTCCATGCGTGAGTTTTTCAATGCCGCGATCGAGGAAGCCAACCACCTTGTCATAGGCCGCAATGATGCCGTCAGACCATGCTTCGGTCATCGTGCGCTGCGAAGCCAGATGCTCCATGACGGCCGCGCGCACCTGTTGGCCATGAACAATCGTCGCATCCGCAAGTTCGAGCTGCGCGCGGTTCTGCGCCTTAATCGCCTCTTCGTCACGCCGGCGAATGCCGTTGATGTCTTCCAGTAAAGCCAACTCGATGCGCAGGGATTCGTTGTAAGGGCCATTTGCGATTTGGTCTTTGAGACTTTGGATCTGCGTCAGCAGGTCCTTCTCTTCAGTTCGCGCGGTTAGTAAGCGGCGTTGCTCAGTGAATTGATCATCCGCGTTCTGGATGCGAATCTTTGCCAAATCAGAGTCGAGGTTTCCGAGTTCGACCGTCATCCTCTGAGAATCTTGAAAATACTCGAGATCCAGACTCCGACGCCGCAGAGTCACTGCTTCCAACTGTTTTTGATAATCGAGTTGTTCAAGCAAACTTTGGCGATACTGTTCATCGAGCGTCAGGCGCCGCCCAACATCTGTGCCCGGTACGCCGCCTGGTGTTTCCAACGGTCCAGCCGCGTTGCGGCGGACCATTTCCAGCGTCATGAGTGCGCCGATTTCCTGATGGGTAGCCGCGCTCTTTCCGAATGGACCGAATTTCTTAATGTCAGCCAGATACCCGCGCGTCTCTGCCGGCAGACGAACACCTTTACCGCCTTTGGTGTACGACGCGAGAACCTTGTCCGCATTATCGGGTCCCCAGTTGTAGGCAATCAAAGCCAAATCAACATTGCCACCGTAACGAGCCAGCAGATCGCTCATGTGGTGCCCATAGGCTTCCAGGCTCTTATCGACATTGGCAAAATCGGCCCGGCCGCGAAGCCCGTATTGCGCGCCAGTGCCGGGCATAAACTGACCCAGACCGCGCGCGCCTTTAGGTGACACTGCTCGCGGGTTGAAGCGGGATTCCTGGAAGATTTGCGCGAACGCTAAACGTTCATCGAGACCGTAACGCGCAGCGACTTCTCGAAGCTTGTTATCGATTGCCGGATTTCCAGAAGTTGGCACTGGCAGTGTGCCGGATAATTTGAAGGTATCCTTGGCAGCCTTACCGGCCGCTTTCACGTCGCTGGCAAACTCATTGGAAGCCGCCGCGCGCGTGCGATCGTTCTGGGCGTCGGTGAGAGTCTTTTTCTGATCACGCGCGACCGCAGCATTGCTCAGGCGATCGAGAATTCGTTCGTAATCATCATGCGCTGCGGCGGACCGATCGACCGATTCTTGAGCCGCAGAAAAATCCTTTCGCATCTGTTCGAAGAGCTGCTTCGAACCAAAATCCGTGCGCTGGGTCTGTATCAAAGGGATGTCAGGTATAGCACCTAATAGAGCCGCCTCAGGCGAAAGAGCTGCGGGAATCAATCGCGCTATTCCCAGCACTTTATTGATCGCATTACTTATCGTGTTTACCATCAGAGCGCCCGACTCCTTTATAGAGTCAACTAGCAACTCCGTACTCTTCAGTACAAGTGCCGAGAACCCATCATTGAGACCTGCCAACGATTGCAGCGCAGCTTTGTAAGTGTAAAAGAGTCCGGTGGCGACGCTCGGGGCGGTCGCTTTAATCACGGCTGCGTAGTGAATGAGATTGTTGACGAACTTCGCGGTTTCCGAATGTTCATCCTTGATGGCATCAGTGGTCCCGTTAAGGAATTCGGTGGTGATTTTTGTGGCTTCTACCCATTCCTGGTTTCTAATAATTTGGTTGCCAATTGAACGCTCCAAATTCTGATAGGCCATGTCTTCAGCCGCGACCGCACCGGTATATGTCCCCACCAGCTTCTCCGCATCGCCCAATTGAGCCGCCGATTCAGCGAGCAAACCTTTGTAAAGAGCTTCACGAGCTGAGAGACCTTTAACCTTGTCGGACAGATCCTCCATCGCGAAGCCTCGCTCCTTGAGGATGACCGAAATATTCTTCGTGATGCCGGCGTTATCAACCAGGATCGAATTCTGGTTTTTGATGCCCTCGGTCGCTGACCGAATTGCGTCGCCATAGGTTAGAGCCGCCTGCTTTCCAAAAGCGGCCGTATCGCTGAAGCGCTCCAACAGCGTAATCGATTGATCGAGTCCAAAACCCGCCTGCAAGAGATTTTTTAAGCCAACAGCAGCGTCACTGACGGTAATAATTCCAGCCTTAACCAGGCGCAGGTTTTGCACCGCATCCTGGGCGGACTGTTGGTCGATCCCTTTGAAAGCGGCGATCGTTGAAACACCCAGCAGGGCATTCTGCATGTCCTGGGCCAGCCGGACCGCATCAGAAACAAATTGTTTGCCGTAACTAAAGAAAGCATTGAACGCCTGGCGCGCCAGACCACCAAAGAATTCCGAGCTCAGATATTTCGAAAATGAACTGCTCGCGCCTTTGGCTGACTTATCAGCTTCCTGCTCGATTTGCTTAAAAGCATTGGAGGTTTGCTTGCTGGATTTCTCGGTAGACTTAGCCGTCGAATCGGCGCTTTTCTCGATCTCCTTAAAGGCGTTTACCACCTGTCGAGCGACGCGATTGGCGTCCTCGCCACCTTTAACCTGAATAATTATGGGAACGAATCTAGGCATTAGCTCTGGCAATCATCGCTTCTACAACCTGTGCCACGCGTGATTGGTGGGCGCGCTCATAAGCGGCAACGTGCTGGTCCCACAAAATAACCAGTTCCTTATCCAAAGGGCTCAAGTCAGCCGGCAGCCCAAATCCGGAATCTCGCTCACTAACGAATCGTTCAATCTGATCAATCAGCCACTCGGTTTCAACGCCGTCGCTTCCGCTGTTCACGTTGTCAGCGCTCAGCCGCTTCGGGCAGTCGGGGCAGCGGACCTTTGCGTCTTCGGAGCTGCTTAGCCACGTTTCGCATTCATCCTCACCTGGGCATTCGTTCTCGCCGTCGGCGCCCGTGAACAGCTTCGCAACCCTCGCCGCTATTGCGTCGGCGAGCCGTTCAAGTTTTTTCTTACCGCTTCACCCGCCTTGCCGAGATCGTGCATGACCACGATCGCCTTGTGGTGCATCGGCACGCGGCCCGCGTAGCCCGTCGTTTTGTATTTCAACTGGTCGTAAAGCCTGCCGAGCCGAGCCGCTTTGGGTGGCACTCTGGTTTCCGGCGTGCCCACGCGAGTGCCCTGGACCAGCCAGCGGCTGCGCATAATGCCGTTGTAATCAGCCAAATGATCTGACGTCAGTTCAGCCTGGCGTTCATGGGTCAGCGTGACTTCGCAACCGTTGAAGATTGCTTTGAGCGGAATGATTTCGGTGCGTTGCCGGCGCCATTTCAACGTCTTGCCGGGTTTGGCGACCGGTGGCGAAACAATCATCGCCGCAAGATAGGCTTCATCAACCACGGCTACCAGGTCTTTATCGTCGCCAATCAGGTCCTTCCAGTCATCGGGCTTCGCTTCACCGGGCTCGCCGAAACCCTCGACATCGAGCAAGCGGTCCTTGCAAAGCCAAAGACTCGCTTCAAACTCTTTCGAAACCGATTCGATCGCGTTCCGCTCGCCCGTTTCCTGCTGATCGGCCTGCACCATGCGGCGGTCGCATTGGCGATCGTATTCCGTCAGGGCTTCATCAGTTTGCGGGCCGAGGATGAAAGCCACTTCAAATCGCTCGCCGTCGTCTTCGATATAAAAAGGGATGCGCTGATCCGCGTTCGCGTCATACAGAATCTGCTCAACTGGTGCCTGCTCTATTGACTGCTCATTCATGCTGCCTCCTAAAGAATTAAAGAGCCGAGCCATCGCGGGAATCATCCCGTCTTGGCTCGGCTGCCATACCGAGTGTTTCCGCCGGGCGACCCGGACGGCTCAACTGTTTCCACCTCGTTTACGAAGTGTACGAAGCCACGTCGTTAATCAACGTGATTTCCAAATCCTTGCCGCTCGACAAATCGTAAAGCGGATTCATGTTCAGATTCAGGCTCACCAATCCATTGCGCTCACCCAACTCAACCGCGCGGAATGGAGCCTTGTAAGCCTTGATCGAAAGCTTGTAATTGTACGAGCCGTCGCCGCCCGCGATGACGCCGGCAGTAATATCATTGGTGAAAATCAAACTCGTCTGCGCCTTCAGGTAAGCGCGCAGCGGGTCATTACTCAACAGGCGCACATTCGCGATGATGTTGAATGATTGATCGCCCAGGAGCATTTCACTACGCACCTCGCCGCTGGTGGCGTCAGCCGTTGTTTGGTAGGCCGCAGCTCCGGGTATGAAACCATCTTCGGCCAAAAGCTGATTGATGATCTCGACCCTCCAACTGTTCAGCCGGTTCGGCGCCGTGGTCATATTGGTCAGCACGGAGCCGGTATCGAATTTCACGACGCACTGCGATTCCTCGAAATAATGCAGACCGCTGATATTGTTCCCAGTGAGACCTGAAGGCTCGACCTCTTTACCGGAACCCTGCAACTGGCGCGAGCCGGCCAGACGCTGCGAGCCTTCACCCGACAATGACAGTTGGGCCAGGCAAACACCTGGGAACAGACGATTGATAGCGCTGCCAAGCTGCTCGATCCATGTGCGCGAAGGAAGCTGCCGCGAAACGGTTAGATCCATCGTCGAGAAGACGTGCTGATAGACCGTGGGATTTGTGCCAACGTTTGGCTGAGTGGTAACGACCTTACCGAACGCATCGTATAAGTCACGCCCGATTTCTTCGGCACACAAATGAAAGTCCCGCGACCAGTTCACATCGTGATTGACCAGCCACTGTTCAGTTGGACGCGGATAACCGGTGGCGTAATCGGCATTATCGGCCACATTCGGCTGCAAGTTGGCCAGTACTCGAGTACCCAGATCCTGCACATAGTTTGCGGCAGTGCCGGGCGCAGGTGAGGTGCCATAAGCCGTTTCTTTCAGCTTCGAGCGCCAGAATTTTGCTTGCTTGATGTGTTGTGGTGTCGGCATGATTTGTTCTCCTTACAGTCGAACGCTAAGCGCAAATAGCAAAGCGTTTCAGTTAACCCCCGGCACCTGATCGCCCGCCGTCGCTGTTGACCCGCCGATTTTGCCGAGGTTTTTCTTCGGCGCCGGGCTCTCTGGCTCCCGCTCTTTGCCGTCATCTACGACAACAAAATGCCCATCGCGCAAAAGTATCTGCAACTCTTCCTCAGGCGTGACATCGACAACCGTCCGGCCATCTTCCTCGTGACTGGTGCCGGCCACTTCGAAGGGCTGCTCAGCCGCCACGAACTTGCGGTAGTAAACGCCGCTGGCGATTTCCAGTGTCGGCGACTGCTTGCGCTCGCGCGTCTGACCGGGATTCTTTGGATCGGGCTCAGTCGGCGGATCCAACGGCGCGAATTGAAGTTTGATTGGCTTTGTTTCACTCATGATTTGTCACCTTTCACCCGCTTTGGCCCGTATCGTTTATCAACAGCGGCAGATTCATGATTGCATAAGGCCCTGATTTCCAATTGGCCCACCCGCGAATCAAGCGCAGCGCCCGGGCATCGTTGACCCGGTTATTCATCGTGCAGCCGTTGTCGTCCCAGAAAAGTTTCGCGACGGCGATCGCCAGACCGATTGCTTTCGATCGTGCTGCTTTGCGTTCTGAGCGGTCATTCCCATCAGCACTCCAATAGACGATCAGCGTTACGTTTCCGTCGAACTCTTCTACCGCCGTCTGGCCGGCATTTGGCGCGAGATCGGACTCACCGTCGTCAACAATGATGCCGTGCGTGTTGCTGGCCTTCTCTTCGACCTCGGCAAATGGCGTGTCCTGCAACTGCGCTTCAAAGAGCGGACTGTGTTCGTCGTCTTCGTCGAATCCGGCCTCAGCAGCGTTAACCGCGGCAATCTTTTCGGCGAGAAAGTCATAAACCAAATCTTCGATCGCTGTCGGCATAGCGCCTAAAATTCCTCTTCCCCATTCGCAAACGCCTGGACCACGCGATCCCAGATCGCCGGAACTTCAGCCTCGAGGCGCTGCGCCGCGCGCACATCGTATTGGTTGGCCTTGCGACCTTTCGAAAACCGGCGCATCACGTAAATTTTTCCGCCCATCGTGATATACGCCTGCGGTTTGCCGTTCTCAGATACAGGCTTTGAGTCGACCGGAATTAGTAACGCCTTGCCATTCTTCGGTCGAATTACCGCTCCGCGTGGACCATAGATGCCAGTGCCCCGCGCCACAGCTTCGGCGTAATCAAACGGAGCTCGCGCGCGCAGGGTAATTTCGCGAGTGGCGCCACTGGGCAGGTGCAGCAAAGCACCTTCAACGCCCATGCGGCCGGTCCGCGCTGCAATCAGCAATTGCGCTGTCAATGAACTCGAGTCAACGTGACTGGAAACCCCTTGCTCGAGGTTGTGCGTGACCTTAGGGACTTCCTCGCGAAGGATTTGCTCACCACGTTCGACGGTGCGCCGCAAGCCGACTTCACCAACGGCGCGAACATCAGCGCCCAGGTCTTTCACCTGGCTCAGGTCGACGTTGATTTTTACTTCGTCAGCCATGATTGGTCCGCAGATTCCGCAGATTACACAGACAAGCAGAAAGGTTTTTAGAGTTGGAGTCATCTGCGTAATCTGTGATTCACTCGCTCGCTACTATTTCCATCAGACCGGGCGTGCCATCCGTCAGCGCATAAGGCCGCGTCAGCTCTTCGGCTATGTCCAGATACTGCCGCTGTAAAGTCGAGATCTCATTTGGGTTCAAATATCGCGTGGTGACATTGCCTTCCACAGTTTCAGTAGCAACGATGCCGGTTGGTCTGAGCGCCGTGTTGATTCCCAAAACGGCAAAGTGCATTACCAGGTGCGCTTCGGCGTATTCGAGATCAGCCTTCCTGGTTTCATCGTCTGGTGTTTCAGAGAGCGCATCGTCATAAGCGTCATCACCAACCCATTCACGCATGCGCCGCCCGGCCGCGGCCAAAGCGCGCGTGAAACGCCCCGTCTTCAGCTTTTCGCTGACGTCAAAGGTTTCACGGAGCTTAGTGATGTCAACCAGGCCATCAGGCATTTAAGTCCCAACCGCGATCCAATTGACCGCCACGGCCGCGGCTGAAGCCGTGGGCGTGGTGTCGTTATTCGCCGTAGGTTTCCAAACCTTGATAATTACCGAACCCGCCGCCGGCGCGCCCGCCTGGTCCCCGATCGTGCCCGTCACCGCGTTACCGTTGGTCAGCGACGCATCGGCCTGCATGGTTGCAGTAATCGAAACCACGGTCGTCAAACCGGTCACCACAGTTCCGGATCCCGTAATCGTCGCCACCCCGCGAGCGATTTTGTAGCCCGAGCCGACCCCAACAACAGGATTTGTTAGCGCGTTCTGCTTCAATGCCAGGGCGTCGAAAACCGCATCACCGCTCGGTGCGTGTGTTGTATCCCCATTCGTAAGCGACTGAGTAATGGCGCTGGTGCCAGTCAACCCAAGAATGGTTGCGCCCGTGAAATTGACCGTCGAACCGCTCTTGAAAATTGTGGATTGGCCAGTCCGCGGCTCGATTTGAATCGCGCCGTTACCATCAATGCGAACGTGACTGCCTTTGCGGTCGATTGATTGAATGCCGGAATCAGTCGCGGCCAGGCCGACGGCTACCAGGGCCATGACGGCCACCAATCCCAAAACAAATTTCTTTTTCATGACTGGAATCTCCCTTTTTGCAAAATTGATTCAATGACTCAATGAATCAGTGATTCAATTCTCGGCTTATTTTCCCGGCGCTTTTTCCTTCGACTCTTCCTTCTTGTCGGCCGCCGTCTTCACTTGAATCAGCCCGCCCGCCTTGATCGCGGCGGTCGTCAGCTTGCCCTTCCGCTGCTTCGAATCCAGCTCAACAACTTCTTTGCCGGCGACACTCAACCGGGTTTCTGGATCGAAAAAGGTAGTGCCCTGGTCCTTCAGTTGATATTTTTCCTTCGACATTTCTTTCTCCTTCGGTTACGGCGAGCGGAGTCTTATCCGCCCGCCTGAATCTCAATCGGCAAACTGAAATCAGAAATGCCGTTTAGTCGCCTTCGTCGGCGTCAAACCACGACGGGAAATCATTAGTGCTGCCCGGCGTGATTTGTAGGCTACGATCCAGCACGACCCGCCCGTCACGCTGAACAATTGCGAACCCGGTGTAAACCGTAAAATAGTTGCCGGTGACGCCTTTTTCGGCGAACCGTTGCGATTCACCCTTCAGGGCCTGCGCGGTCAACTGGATCATGGTGACGCTCGGGTCGACGACGACGATTTGATCGTCATCCATCTGCGCCGCCGCGTAGAGGTCAGCCGAATTCGGCACCGGCGTCCGCAGCGTGGTCGGCAACAGCGCCGTGCCAAACTGGTTGCGGTTCTTCACCGGCGGCAAGTCGAGATAATCGACGGCCATTCCCGCGTTCCCGACGAGCGTATTACCGGCGCGGCCAATGATCCCCAGCCTGACCCACAGATACAGCATGTCTTTGTAGGTCAGACCTTCGACGGTATCAGCGACGCCCACCACCGCGGCGTTTTCGCTGAGGTCATCCTGATCGCCGTTCACCAGGCAGGTGACGGCTTTGCCGTTCAGCTTGGCCGCGAACTTGCGACCCAATTGCTCGAAGTACACCGCCAGCAAATCGAGCGAATTAAACATGACCGCTTCGTCGGTAATCTTGATGCCCTTGCCGAGCTTCGAGATTTTCACGTCCTTGTCGCCATAAACGACCGTGCCCTCTTCGATCGTGGCGGCTTCGTTCGTGTCGGCCAGCGTCGAATCGCCGGTGGTCAGAATTCGCGGCATGGTGACTTTCGTGTTACCGACAGTCACTTCACGAATGATCAGGTCGTTATAAAACGCCGCCTGAATCGCGCCACGCGCAATCGGGTCCATGAAGATCTGCGGCGAAATCCACGGCTTGCCGCCGCCCTGCTCTCCGGTGATGGCGAACGAACGGACGGCTTTTCGCAGCGCGGCCAACTCTTCGCGAGCATTAATGCCCAGCCCGCGGCGCACGCCTTCGCGCATAAACTCGTAAACCAGCCAGCGGTTATCGCTGTCGGCCATCAACGCCTGCACTGGCGTCCGATGCGCGTCAATGCCCAGCTCCGAAAACAAGTGACCGGGCGTCAAAGGATTGCCGCTCGGGTCTTTGAAGTTTTCGGCGATGTACTGACGCAGCGTGATGTCGCGCGACTGTTCGGGATTGCCGCGCAACTTGTCCATTGCCTGGACCATCGCATGAATTTTGCCTTTGAGTCCGTAACTCATAGTGTTTCTCCTTGTGGTTTTAGTTGTCAGTTGTCAGTGGTCAGTAGCAGGCGGTCAGCAATAACCGACCCCTAACCTCTGGCCCCTAATCCCTCGCGCTAAAAAATCAAAAACGTTCCGGTCTCAGTGTCGGCGCCGCCGATCAGGCAGACGCCGACAACGACATCGTCGTCGTCAGTGCCCGCCACATACTTCTTGAGCGTCTGCTCGCCGCCGACGGCCGCGCCGGCTTTCACTCGATCCCCGGCGGCGACTGCGCCCTTGCACTGGAAATTCGCCAGCGCGCGAAAGCGCGTGCGAATCGTGCCCGTGGCTCCCGCAGTTTTCGCCGGTACCTCGACTGAACCAACCAGCACATCATCTTCCAGGACCGACTTATCGACTTCGTTGTCGTCGACAATGTTTACCAGCGTGCCCTGCGACAGGTTCGCGGTGGTCATCAGGACCGGAATCGCGAGATTGCCTTCCGGAAATGCTCGAATTTTGTTCGCCATAATTTAGCTCCTTTGTCAGTTTGGCTAAGGGCGAAGCGCTAAGGGCGAAGCCCCGCGATGCCCGTACTTTGCTCTTTGCCCTTTGCTCTTTGCGTTAGAGCAGATTCGTGTCCTGGACCTGTGCCGTTTGATCGGTCACCGTCTGTGCCGCTTCCACCGAACTGCGATTCGCGACGTTCTTTGAGCCGCAGTCCTGGCAGGTCTTCGTAAACTTTGCTTCGGCACGCTCGGCGTACAGTCCCCGCAATCCCGAAAGCTGCGACGGATCGGCGCCATTGATGATCGCCGATAGCGATTCCGGCAGCTTGCGCTGATCGCCTTCGCCCGTGCCTTCGGCGATCGTCGCCAGGCGTAGCACCTCGGCGCGCTCAGCCGCCACAATCGGATCGGCCGCGGCCGCACGTTTGGACAGGTCCGAGAGCAACGTCTGCACCCGATCTTCCGCAACCTCTTCTTCCGGCGCGATCGTAATTCCCAGGGCCGCGAGCGCGGCGATAAGCACTGCGTTGAATTTCATCTTCTTAGTCTCCTTTGACTTTGCTAATTGCAGCGGCGGCGGTTTGGCAGCCGACAGCGGCGGCGCGCTCAATCCCTCGTCAGGCTCTTCTTCGTCGTCGGTCAAGTGACCGTTCGACTCCGGGTTCGCGCCCATATAGACCAGCGACAACTCGTAGACCGCCGTAATCTTCGTCACCAGAATGCGAACGATCGAACCTTCGATCTCCTGGCCGAGGTTGCGCCAAAAGATGCCCTGCTCCAGAAGTTCCGGATGCGATGCGTCCCAATCGAAAATGACCGTGGCGCTGACTGAATGAATGGCCGGCGGCTTCATCAACAGCCCACGCGCAATTTTTGGATTCGACTTCCAATCAATTTTGAGTTCGACGTTGATCCCGGGAACCCCACCCGTCTTTTCGCCGTTCGCGTCCCACTCGGCTTTGCTGATCGCGCCCAGCCAGTTCTCAACGCGCCAGTAAACGTGATTGCTGTAAACCGTCTGACCCTGGAAAAGGCCAACCGCATCCTGGACCACGTTGTCTTTGCTGAAATCGATGAAGTAATCGGTGATAAGCGTCTTGCTCAGCGCGCGAAAACTCGGATAGATAAAGTCAGCGTCCTGTGGGTTGACCTGGTCGAAAGTCAGCGACGGATCGACTTGCGAGCCTTCGTGCAAAGACTCTGTTCGCTTTTTGGCGAGTGCGGCCATCTGCGCGAGCTGCGCATCATTCAGCGGCGGCACTGAATACGCCGCGCCAAAAGGCATGCGCAAACGGATCGTGCCCGTTTTCGCGGTCAGATTGACGATGATGTTTTGCCCGATCTTCATTCTTCGTTTACCTCAGCAACCAGTTCCGCGGCATTTTCCGCGAAATATTCTGTGAGCTTTACGTAACCCTCTTCGGTTGCTTTCCGATCGAACCCTCGAAACTTAACCCGCGCCGGGTAAGCGTTGACGATCTTGTCACTGCCTTCTTCCACCTCGACGACGATGGCCCACCCGAACAGATGAAGCGTTTGGTTGATCCACCAAAGGAGCCCACTCGCTCGGAATTCTTCCCACTGTTTTGGAAAGACCATTTGAGGTTTCTTATCCGTGGCCATCTGCGTTAACTCGCGGCTGCTTTTCCTTCAACTTCGCCCTTGCCAATCCCATAGACTCGCGTTCTGCAATTTGGGTGATACGGTGGAAACCCGCGGCCCTCCGCCACCAGCGAATCTTCAATCACGCCGTCACTGCCCACCCGGTTCTCGACATACTCAACCGGGTTCTGCGCATAGGCGCGCCCATCAGCCGACTTGTAAAGCTCCAGCGCGTAATCCCCGGGATCCAACTTTGTGAGCCGATCGATGGTGGCCGCAGCCACCCGAACGCGAATATATTTCCCGTTAAGGTGCTGGCAGATTTCCGAAGTGCGCGAATCGAGAATTGCCACGACTTTGCCGTACTTGTATCGCGCCTGCCGCAAGCTGTTGATGTGCGCGTAATTCCGAATTCGCTGCACACTCGACGTAATAATCGTCCGCACCCCGTAATCGTTGAGACTGAGAAGCCGTCCGCCAACAGCCTCACGAAAATCGTTAATCGATTCAGTCGTCTCGCGCCCAAATAGTGCCGCGCCTTTTTCCAGATATTCCTTCCGGATGAAGTCATGAACGTCCTGACGCCGGTTGTCGATAAAGCTGCTGAGATACCAGCGATCGACTTCGTTGAAAAAGTTGACTGCCCGCGTGTCCGGCCCGCCGAACTTGAGCGCGGGTTTGGTGACGTCGCCGCCGAAGGGCGACTTGTCGCGCAGCCGGTACCAGCTAAAGATGTCTTTCGTTGTGCGCCGGACAATCGCTTCAGCGCGCGGCGTCGTGAAAGAACCTTTGTAAGCCTGGTTGATTTCCTCAACGATCGAATCTGCAAAATCATCAGCACCAGAAAAATCGGAAGAGTCAGACCGAGTGAGAAAGGATCGAATCCGCTGAAGCGCAACCTCGCGAGCCTCTCCGGCGACGGGCTTAACAAGTGCGAAGTAACGCTGGATGAAGTGTTCGAGAATCGCATCAATTTCTGCTTCCGTTAGTTTCCTAAGTCCGACCTCTGACTTCTGACCTCTGACCTCTGGTCCTACCCCAAGGCCCTTTTTTTTAGCGGAACCACGTTGTCCGCTGTTGATTCGTCCGCCTTGAGCGACGCGATTTCGATCCGAGGAGGTACGAACCGGTATCGCTGACCCTGCCGATCAAAGCGGAAGGTGGCCGAGAATCCCTGCGCGCGGCTCAGCCCAAGCCGCGAATTGGAAACCTCGCCCACACCCGAGATCGGATTAGCCGGTGCGACGATCAACTCTTCGTCGAACCAGGACTCATAGCCGAGCTCCTGCGCGCCTTCATCCGGCGATATCACACCACTGGCAACTTTCTCTTTGACCACGTCCCATCGAGACTTCGCTGCTTCGGCTTTTTGCTTTTCGTTACGCGATTCGACCGCGTTGAACTTCATCGACAGGCCGTCAACTTCAATTCCGGCCAACAGCAGATCTAGCCGATAGGTCTGTTCGCGCCGGCGCTTCACCAGGCGCTGGCGATTAACCACTTGCGCAGTCAGGATCGAATAGATCACATCGGCAAAAGTTTCCGTCGTGGTGTAATTGCGGCCGTGGAATGCGGCCATTGAGTTCATGCCCGAAAAGCAGAGCTCTTCGATTACCTGAAAGACTTCGCCGGCGCCGCGTCCATCTGAAGCAACATTTGCGTGCTCCCACTTGATATCGTTGAAAGCGACCAACAGCCCTTTGGTGATATTTCCGTCGAGCGACTTCGCCACAGAAGTCAGCCACTTTTGAGCGCGCGTCACATACTCAGACTCAGTCTCGTTTGGTTTACGCGGCGGCTTAGTCAGGCTGGCAATCACCAGACCCAGCAAGCCAAATTTCTGCACGATGTAATCGAGATTACCGATAGCGGCGGCCTGCGTGTTCTTCATCAGATCCACGGCCGCCGACGCCGTCGGCTTTGCATAGGGAGAGTTATCGATGGTTTGCACCGCGAAGTAGTGATAGGTTTCCGGATTCAACGGAATCAGCCCCAACGCACTTTGCGCCCTGTTCTTTGCGCTTAGCGCGCCGAAGGGCGCTTGCTGATGAGGCACATATTCCCCATCGATCAAACGAAAACGAATCTGCTCTGGCGGCACCAGCACGACGCGCTTAACACGACGGCCGGCGAAATCAACCACGTCTTCGCTCGATAGCGCGCCCGACCAGGCAAGCTGATCGAGTTCAGCGTTAATCAAACCATCAACGCCGGCGCCGTTGGGATAGATTCGCGAGGCCGATTGATTCAGACGATTAAGCGCGGCTTCAGCTTTCGCTTCGTCGGCAGCGTCAACCGTTAACTGGTGACCGGTATTACCAAGGCTTTCAGCGTTCGATACGAATTGCGAGAAGTCAGGGTTTTCAACCCACAGCTTCTTCAACGTCGGCAGCATCTCGATATCGAACGGCGGGATAACCGAACCAAAGGCCAAAGTCCCAAGACCTAAGCCCTGGTTTGACTCGACCGAGGATCTGCCGTCATCCGGCAATTCAATTCCGTCGACACGGCGGAACGAACGCACCCAACTAACGAAGCGCTGGACCGGCCCAAGATTTTTTCGTCGATTCGCCATTCAGTTATGACTCAGTCAAAACACCCTTCACTTCGCGTTAAATGCCCTCTGTCCGTTTTGACCCCCTTACCGCACCCGCATTACCTTTCACCGCCTGTTCGCCAGAGCGAGCCACGATTCCGCTCAAGAGCGAATAGGTTTGACCGGCGCCTGAGCTGTGATATCTGACCTCTGTGCTTATCTCGCATACCCAACTTCCGGCAACACCCCAACAAACCCACCCGTCATGCTGGCTCTGGTCCGTCTCACGTAATTGGCAATCAGCGTGGCCATGAAAACATCGCCGTGATGCTTCTGCCCGGGAATTGGCCCAAACGTTTCGTTATCAAGCCAGATCATCGTGCGCGCCTCTTCAATGAACAGTTCCGAAACCCCGATCGTTTCTTTCCGCACATCCTCTTCGAGCATTTGGGCCGCGTGTGACTTTCGCGACTCGCCCTGAAACGTCGTCGGAAAACCTAACTTCGCCTGCTCGAACGCTTCATCTATGGTCAGCTTCCCGTCTTCGACTTTGCGCTTCAGCGCTTCGTCCAGGTGCCGGTACAAACGATCCGGTTCGCCATAACCCAAAGTGCAAAGAGCCGAGATAAGCGCGACGCCGGTGTTGTTTCGCTCTGGAACGATGAACGCTCCGTTGTACCGGTCGCTGATTTCACCGCCGTGATAGGCTAACTGGTCCGGCGACATCAGCACGCGCTCGCTGAAAACCATGCGCCCCGTATCTTCGTCCAGGACCACCAACCCCGAGGGGTTACCACCCGAAACCCCGAGCGAAGAATCGATCCCGAGAATGTATTGCCGGCCGGGTCTTGGATCCTGCGGCTGGCACGCTTCCCGCAAATACTGGCCACTGATAACCGGCCGCCCTGACAATTCGAAACAATCGACATCGTTTTCCAAATACTCGACAAGAAATTGCGCCAGGCCGCCAGGCAACTCTTGAATCTTGCCCCTTCGCCATGCGATGTATTCGGCGACTTCCGGCGCAAACCATTTCGCATTTCGCTTGACGTAATGGAACCGCTTCAGGTGCTTCAGGATCTTGACGGCAACCTTTAGCTCTTCCTTCGTAACCTTCGCCTCGTTGAACCGCTTACGCCGGGCCGCCAGTTTGGCTTCGGCGGACCCGGCCGGCAGCATCTGCCAAACATCTTTCAGCAGCTCGCCCGGGTGCAGCAGAATCCAGGTCTTACCCCGGGCCTGAGTAAATCGCGCGCCTTCCAGACGAAAGTTGCGACTCCACCACCACTCGAAAAGCTCACTGGTCCAACCGCCTTCGCCTTTCTTCCCCTGCTGATAAACCGAGTAGGTCCACTCAACCCCGAAAGGCGTCGTCTCAACTTCGACTTGCCCGCCGGTCGCCGCTTCAATCAGCGAAGTCACCGCCTTGGCCTGATCACCGCGATAGTGCGTGGTTTCAGTTAGCCAAAGGTGAGTGAGCGTTTGGCCGCGGCCCTTTGCTTCATGGCCGGGCTGCACCCCTGCGGTTGTGATGCGACTGTCGACTGTGCCTTTCAGCGGATCGTCCAACCAGATCAGTTCGTCCGAGTAGGCCCGCGTAGCCGGCCGCAGATGCGGCGGAAGATTTTCGTACATGACTTTGAAACCTGCACGAATATCTGCTTCCGTGTCCGGGTCGTGGGGAACTGCCCGCACGTTGCGGCCCGACAGCACCACCGCATCAGCGAAGAACTCAGCCTGCGTCTTTTTCGACGAACCTTGCCGGCGTCCTTTGAAGCGGACCTTTTTATTTCCTGGCCGCTCGAACGAATCCGCCTGCATGTCGTTGAACTTCAAAAGAACAAGCTTGTTCTCGTGAAATGCGTCTCTGACATAGATGAAATTTTCAATGAACAGGCGGCGTATAGCCTGGTCTTGCCAACGCTCGCGCCACCAACTTAAAGGCGCGTGCGCAAAATCAATTTCGTCGGTGTTGCCGCGCAGCCTTTGCCGAGCTCTCTCGCTCGCGGCGCGCATGCGTTCAATCTTCGCTTCAGTTGACGCCGTTTCCTTCGACGACAGGCGCTGGCGCTGGATTACTCGTCGCTGGTCTAAGCCCATCCTGTTCCTCGCCGAATTCTTTTGCAGCTTCCGCGGTCACCAGCTCGCTCACTTTCAAGAGTTCACGTTCAGCCTTATCTCCACCATCAATCCGGTGAAGGATTTCCAGCAGCCGCTCCCAGAAATTGACGAACCCGCCGAGGGTGTCGCGCGCCTCCGCGACTCGCTGCAAGGCGTCCATATGCAGCTTGTCAAAGTCGCGAATCTGATAAATCAGATCGCTGAAGGCTTTGCCGCCCTGCTTCGCGTCGGGCGTCGTGCGAAAGCTTTTCATCAAAGCCGCTCGCACTTCCTCAATGTCAAAAACCAGTTGCTGGGCCGAGTTCAGCGCGTTCGCCTGCTGGCTGGCGATGTAAATCCGCAGCGAGTCAGTCCAGTTGTAAAGATCGATCCATCCCTCACGCCGGTTCTCACCCTGGCCGCGCGATTTCAAAGTTTGCTGGGACCATTTGACCCAGCCTTTGGCGCGCATTTCCTTCTCGATCAGGTCAAAGTGCGAGCCGTTGTATTTCTTGAACAGCTCCCAGCAATCGTTGATTGCTTCCCTTGAATAGACAGGTCCACGCGCCATTCCACCTATCTCGCCTTTCGCGCCGGCATCGCATCGCGCAAATTCATTTGCGACTGCAAGCTTTTGATCAGCTCTGACTGCGAACCAATCAGCGTCGCGTACTGAGCGTCCCGATGCTTCGACTGTTCGGTCATTTCAAAAATTCGCTTAGTCATTTCAGAGACAGAACCGGCCAGATTCTCAAGACCGTGCAGAATCGCTTCGTGCATCTCCTGCGCTCGCCGGCCCTCACTCGAAAGCGCCTTACTCAACGCATCCAGGTCTGTGCGCGACCGGAGGACCGCATTGTCCTTGGTGAGCACGTCGGTGTTTTCTTCCAGCCGCTGGCAACGTTCGCGGACTACTTGCAATTCCTTTTCGGCAAACTCGAAAGTGACCCTGCCGGCGTCCGCCGCCGTCTTCCAGTTGAGCGCTTCCTGCTCTGCCGTAGTGACTTTCACCTGCGCCTCAAGCTGCGCTGTCTGAACTTGCGCGGCCGTCTGCTGGGCCAAAAGCAGGGCCGACTGTTTTTGCTTCCACTGGATCCCATTCAGGACCGCAAAAAAAGCGACCACGATACCGAGAGCAACCGTAGGCCACGATGGCATTTCAAAGAGCGCGAGGAACATTAAAGTCGTCATTTTTCATACGGCCTGCCGCTTTCCTCTTTTTTCAATTCACGGTCTTCGCGATTCCTCTAATGTGCGAACTCGGCTTGGTAGATCATCGAGCTTTTTGTCCGTCTCGGCGTTAGCTTTCGCGTTTGCCCGGCTATCGGTAAAAAGCTGAACGATATCGGCCATCATCCTTTGCGTCCGGTCATCTGATCGGCCAGTCATAGCGACCAACTTCTCAGCTAGCTCAGGCCGCGTAATTGACGCCCCGACGATTAAGAGAGCCGCATCAAGCTTTACGTGTAACTTCGCATTCTCATCCTTCAGGTCAGAGATATCTTTCGCATTGGCCTTGCCCGCAACCCATCGCGCAATTCCGACGATGGCCGCGATAATCAACGCCGCCAGTACGGTATTGACAAGTTGCCAGGTTGCCGGGCTCATTCACCATCGACCCTCAATCACTCGACGAACCAGACGCCAACCGAACGCCACGATTAGTAACGGGCTGGCAATCAGAGCGAGGATGATCGTTTCAATCATTTAGGTACCCGAAGCGAGGGCGGCTTGATTCCCAGCGCCCGGTAAACCACCCTGCCCAGACTGGCCCAAAGCTCTGTTAACTCTTCGCGTAACCACTTCACGGCCTGATTGCCGCTTCCAACTCTTTAATCTGTGCTTTGAGATCATCCTCGGTGACTATTCTCGGAGCCGCCCCTCGCGCAACTGTTTGCCGTTGGCCAAAGTAAATCTTCGCACTGGCGATAAGGCCCTTGATGATGCCCTGGACGGTTTGAAGGCGAGCGTGACTGCCGAAATGGCCGCGCGCTTCCACCGTCTCGAACAGCGATTGAAACTTCGACACCGCCTCGAGCTTGCACGGCCTTGAATCAGCGCAAGCTTTAATCTCGCCTGCCATGTCCGCTGCGCCGCCGCCTAAGTCAGTGAAGTCGGTGATTAGACCGCTCTTGATCGACTCTGACAGTGGCAGGGATTCGATCAGCGGGCCGGAGGCGGCGAGAATCACCCGAAGCTGAGTAGCGAACGATCCGCCACCGCAACCTTGCAGGAGAATCAACGCCAACACTGGCGCTATGAAATATGGTTTGAATTTGATCATTGAATCGCTCACAATCCTGGCGTCTTCGTGTCGCCTCCCGGTGGATTTGTGCGGCCCTTCTCTGCGCTCTGATCTGTTCGGGAAATACCGGCCGCTGCGGCAGACGCCATGATTCCCGTTAGCACGATTCCCGCGATTACTTTCTGATTCATTGCCATCCCGCCGCCCGCGGCCGTAACCAACACAGACGAGAGCTGTCCGGCGACAACGGCGACCAGGGCGATCAACGCCGAGGACGCAGCAGGAACCCCCAACTTGAACAGAGAAACAAGCAGCGACGCCGCCGTAGTCGCTCCCGAAATGCCTATGATTACTTCCACCTGTTCGCTCCTTCTACTCGATCTTGCGGCCTTTGAACTTGCCCTTCACTCGCGCATGCAAAAAGCTGCCTGCCGACTTAGCTTTCTTCATTTCTTCAAACACCGACTTCGGCGCGTCGTATTCCCAGGTGTCGCCACTCTTGAATTCCACCACCAACTTTTCATCAAAGCTGAAGCTGGCGATATTGCTGGAATTGGGTGTCCTGATCGTTTCCATTTAGTCCTTCAGCTTGATCACAACTTCAGCAGTCCACGGCTTATCGGCAATTGCGTTGACCACAGAACCAAGCAGCTTTTCAGCTTTACCGATTTGGATCTTCACGCACTCCCAGAACTTCGAGTCGCGGCGCGCTTCGGGAATCTGGTCAAAGAATTTTTCAGGCGGAATCTCGCGATTACCTTCGGTCGTCTGGACTTCCGCAATCGCCTTTTCCGTGGACGCCTGGTACAACGCGCAAGTCCGTCCGCCAATGTCGATGCCGAGAGCAAACTCTTTCGCGATCGCGGCCTCAAGGTTTTTCAACTGCTCTTCGATCGGCCGCAACTGCTCATTTGCCGATTCATGAATCGAAGCGCATCTCTTGTCATAAGCGGCCGTGATCGGAGCGATTTGCTTATCGCGCGCGGTTTCGATCCGATTGGCTTTGGCTTTCGCCTTGGCCCACTCGTCAAGATTTTCCTGAATCAGTTTTTTGTTCGGCTTCGGCATCAGCATTTGGTTGGGCGGGTAGCAACGACCCGCCCCATATTGCAATTCGCGAAGCGTGACCGTAGGCGCTGGCTGCGTTTAGGCTTTCCCGCTCGCGTCGTTGTGCGAGCGCAGACTACGGCAGATCCCGAGCATAAGGGAGGGTGCTATTTAGATTTCGGGTAAGCTGGGAAAATTAGATAAACTTTAAGAACTTTAAGGTGACGGCTGGGAGTTGTGGTATATATAGCACGAAATGAGCGCAGCGCAACGAACGTTTCCTAAAATCAAATTCGGCTTCAGCACGCGGCCGATGATTCGTCTTTGCGTGATCGAAGAAACCCTGCACGACAATCAGATCATGAATCCGGTGCCTTCGCGCATGACTTTGATCAACTGGATAGAAGCCGGCACTTTGGAAGGCAAGAAAACTCCGAGCGGCGTCTGGATGGTCTATCAGGATTCATTTGAAAACTTCGTCCGCAATTTGCAAAGCGAACCCATCGCGGCGTAAATTTGGAGTGCGCCGACCTTGACGGCGCGCCTTTGGAATTACCCTATGTGTCCCCTGTAATAGTTACTCAAATGACTTAGATGGGTAAGGAGAATTCCAGATGCAGATTTACACCATCGGCTATCAGGGCCTCAGCACCGAAGCCTACTCACAAGCACTCATCAACGCAGGCGTTAGTCTTGTCATCGACGTTAGAGAGAATCCGTGGAGCCAACGGACCGAATACATAGGCGCTATTCTAAAGCGACGCCTGGCACTCGCAGGTATCGACTATGAACACTGGCGATCCCTGGGCAACCCCGCCGCAAATCGAAAGACCGCAACCTCAGCATCTCAATGCTTAACGCGTTATCGAGATCACTTGGCGCAGGAAAATGACCAAATTCTTCAAATGCTTACCGATAAACTGGCGCACGAATGGTCGAATGATCGGAAGATCTGCTTGACCTGCTATGAACATCAACATACTGACTGCCACCGCTCGGTTATCATTGAGGAAATATCAAGAATTCGCCCAGGCATCATCTCGATTCATCTGGCGCCCGAAATCGTTCGAGCCAAGCGGAAAGCACCCAAACCCAATTCATCGTCACTGGTCACTACATCAATTTCTTAATCCTGATTTTCTTCCAACGATCTAAATAGGCTAAACCGATCTGCATCATCATCTGGGCGACGTTGCTTCGGCGGCGAGTACGAATCCATCAAGCCGAAGTTATACTGAATCGTCCTGAAGTTGCCGAGGAACAGAAAGACATCCCGCCGTCCTTCATCGAGTACACTCTGCATCTTTTCAATTACTTTTTCTCTAGTTTTCGGATCCCCACCCTCTTTCAGTTTCCGGTACAGTTCGTGAATTCCCCACTCAAGAATGTGCATCGTATGAGTTGGGCAACCATCACGGTTGCAAGTCCAGCGCACAGTGAATTCCATTTCAGGGAACTCGAGCGGCTTCGCCGGATCGCCAAACAATTTATGCTGGTCCATCCTGGCTTTTTCCTTGCGTTCCCACTCGGCCCGTTCTGACGCCGGCCGCGGCTGCAATGAGCAGTCGAGAATGTCTTTCGGTCGCACGATTCCCAATGAAGTCTGATCCTGCTGCTGCTTTTCTTTGAGTTCTTCCAGCGAGCCGATTAGATGCGGCGAGTTTTCGAGATATGAACGCCGCTTCGCGTGGTCAGTTAGCAACTCGCCAGGTACGATTGACTTGGGATCAATTCTTAAACTTTCAGGCCGCGGATCGCTCTCGTCTTTCGTGGTTTTGACCGTAATCCATTGGAATTTTTTGAATTGATTACTCGATTGCATGTAACGAATTGGCACCGGTCGGAGGCGTACCATTCTCCCGGTCGATTCATCGATGCCGCCGGTGCAAACCGTTTCGTTGTATTTTGAAGAGTGAGAGGGGTAAGTCTTACCTAAAATCAGGATGCGTCGCTCTTGCCATTTGTCCATCTGGGGAAGGGGCTCCTTTGGGTTGAGAGTTCTGGCGATCATGGGCCTTTTTCGTGTAAGTTTCAAGCTTTGGGAGGGGGATAAATCTCAAATGGAAATTCTCGGAATTCAGCTATCCGATCACGAAGCAGAAACCTTCATTCTGCTCGCCAACGGCTGGACTGCGACGCGCACCGTTGGGCGTGAATTCAGAATCAACAATGGCCCACCCGAAGACATGGCCGTTATCGAACGCCTGATGGCTGCGGGCCTCGTAACCAGGTACGCCGAGCGCACCTATGTCGCAACAGTATTCCCTTTTACTGGCCCCAATTTGCCGTGACGATGCGTTCAGCGTCGTCCACATACCGCTTTGCATCTCGTGCGCCGCTTTCTACCCGAGATAGCTGCGACAAGATGCTACTAACATCACCGTAACTCTGCGCGCTTCGCAAATCACCCATGACTCTATCCATTTCGCGAGCGGCGTCGCGCAAAGCGAACACCGCTCTTTGTTGACTGGCTGTCATTCCCTCAAGCCCTCCATTTTTTCATCTCTTCGTCGGATTATCCACATGAAACTGGCAGACCGGGCCCACTCCCCAGATGTACCGATTGGCCGCGTGCGCCTGCTTAAAGAACTTCGCCTCACATCGCGCCAGGCGCCAGCACTTCGCACATAGCAACCGCTCTTTGGGCCAATCGATTTTTGCCGTCGTCACCGGATCTATCCCACTCAACAAAGTGAAGTCATGCGCCGGCTTGTTCTGTGTGCCACGACCCCAGCGCCCGGTGTATTTGCATTCACATAACAGGCCCGTCAACGCTTTGCCCGCAGCGCTCAGCCGGTACACACCCTGACGCGGATTAAAGCCCCTCATCTCGACCCAGTCGCGATCGACCAGGATGCGCGCCGTCACCGGATAGATTCGTTCATCAACCGGCAGCGGATATTTGACCTCTGGCCTCTCTTTGTCCAGGGAAACACTCTCAGGTCCGCGCCAGACGAGTTTGCCTTCACGTAGGAGCTGGAGCGCGCGCATCTGCGCGGGCGAGGGAGTTTTCATCTTGATAAATTTCTTACCTTGATCGTGGTGATACGCTTGTGAATTATGAAAACAAATCAAGAGCTAATCGGCAAGGAAGCGCGGCTGCCTGACGATCAACGAGTGGTTATCGAAGAAATTATGGAAGGCGACCGGGCGGTCGTTCGCCGCCTAGATGGTGATCGCGCAGGAACCGTTGCGATTTGCGCGGTCGAGAAGATTAGACTGCTTACTTCGTAACGGATTCAGCTTTCTCCAAATGCTTTAAGGCAGCCCGCCAAATCGCATCCAAAACGTTCCTCCCCAGCATAACGCGGAAAGGCTTACGCTGGTCAGGCGGGGTGATCCGCAGCAATTCAGCCGACATGCCTTCCGAGGGATTTACAGTCTCAGTGACTATGTCATATCGTTTTTGCAGGGCATCGGCCAAAGGATCGGAATCAGGATATAAGTTAGATCGATCTATAGATCGCCCTCGAAGTACGAGTTCATTCCAAGCCCGCGCAGCGTCCGCGTATCCCGCCATTGCTAACTCAATTTCTGACTTTAGCTCTCCGTCAGGCAGAGCAATGACAACACGCGACACGTCAGCCTTCACGTCAATCAACCGACGCCCGTATTCCTCAAAGTTAACGCCAACTTCTGTCGCTCCAGCCATGATCCGTAATGCCTTTAACGCGGGAGTAGCGGAAACGCTTGCGGGTTGAGAGGCTACAGGATCGGAACTGTATTCCCATGTTCCGTCGCTTTTCAATAAAACGGTTCGACCGTCTTTGGTCACAGCTGTTTGAACTGAGACTTGTTTGGCGGGGCTCGGAGTCGGTTTTGCAACGGAACGCCGCTGAGCCGTAGCACCGGACGCAACCAGGATAACGAAGAGAACTATGGCAGCAAATTTCATGAGAGGCACCCTCTTAGACTCGCAAGGTCTATTTCTTCAGACACTCGGGTTTTAGAACTGTATCAGTCAACAGTTGGGTTATTTCTGCCGCTGTAACGTTTTGATTACTGGCACGTCGCAACTCTTTTCGAATCGCATCGATAACACTATCTGAACGCAGAATTTTTGCCAACGACGCAGGCGATGTTGCCCTTCTAGCCTTCCACAAATCATCCATCTGTCGCCTCTTAAAGGACTCCTTCGTGAGATAATAAAGCTTGTTCGCCTTGTTTGGGAGAGTGTCATCCCCCAATAGGTCGATCTCCAAGGCGAGGTCTACGATGATAGGTAGCCCGCCTGTGATGTGATACACCTGCCACGCCGCGCCATTAGTCAAAATCACCCATTCGACTCCTTCGTTGACGGCATAGGTTTCAACTTGGCGCAAATGTTTTGCAGCCAGCTTAGTGTTGACGCGCTTAACCTCCAGAAAAGCCACCAGATCCTTGTCGATCCGGATGCCAAAATCGGCAAACTCACCTTTCACACGATATTCAGTCGTAAGCTCCGAATATTTGTCGAACCCAAAACCATCGCAAAGAAAGTCGGTCACTAACAACCGCGTGTCGCCCTCATTGGCGTCTCGGGCTGCGAGATCGGTCAAAGGTTTGCTGAATTTTTTTATTGCCGCCTTCATTCGTTCGCGTGCAGTAGATTCCCATTTGGGAATACTACGGATCGCGGGCGCTTTCGGGGTTTGGGTTATGGTTGGTATTTCATCATTTTCAATTACAACTGGAGCCGAGGCATGAGGAGTGTCATTCATTGAACGTGCTTCCTTTTGTCTAAGATGGTTTGTGAAAGATTCCTACAACTACTCCTTGAATGTCGAGCCTTTGATCTGGCTCAATATAGATTGGTTTGTGCAACGGGTTCGCGGGTTGAAGTCTAACCCGATCGCCGTCGTGATAGATACGTTTCACCGTAGCTTTGTCGCCGTCGATCATCGCAACAACTTTTTCGCCATCAATTGCAGTCTGCCTGGCTTCGCAGACGATGAGGCTACCATCAACGATCTGATCTTCAATCATGGAATCGCCGCGAACGTGCAGCACAAAATATTCCTTACCCCGCTTCATGAAAAAGTCCGGCACGTTCACATCCTGCCGCTCTGCCACGACGTGAATCGGCTCCCCCGCTGCAATCCAGCCCATCAGCGGCACGGTCACTGAGCGAACCGGTTCACCGAAAAACACAACGTTGGATTCTTCAGGGACGTTGATCATTCCGCGACGTTCCATCTCCTGCAATACGATATCCCTGACTTGCTCTTCGAAAGTTCGACCTGACGCCTTGGCCATATCTCGAAGCTTTTCCTGCTCGTAAGGCCCGAAATAAACCGGAACCTGACCAGGGTCCAAAGCAGAACTCGCTCCATTCAACCGCTCAGGTCCCTTTTCGGTCAAAAGCCAAGTTAATGAAACGCCCGTTTCATTCGCGATCTTGGTCAAAATATCCGTCGCCGGAAGCCTCCCGTTGAAATAGTTACGCACTGTTGCGTGCGGAACCTCAAGTTTCCGGGCAATTTCGGCTACGGACTGGCCTGGGAACACTCTTCTGAGTCTGTCTTGAAACTCCACAGAAGAAACGGGCGTTGCATTTGCTGTTGACATGAATGCAACGCGTGTTGTATCTTGCCGTCCGTCACGACTTGTGACGCCGCGAGGATAGGCGATGTCAACCAACGAAATCAAGGCTTTCTTTGTCCGCAAGGGGCTATCGCTATCAGCGGTGGCGCTAAGTATTGGAGAGGATCGATCGGCCGTTTCTCGCGTGGTCAATTACGAGCGGCCCGGCCCTCGAATCCGTAAAAAGTTGAAGAGGAAGTACCCCGGCCTTCGCTTTCATAAGTACGTGTTTCAACGCCGCGCAGCCTAATCATTAGCAAGGATTTTCGCAAGGGTTTTATGAGCCAAAATCGTATCCCCCAGCCCGAGCATTCAATGGCCGCATCAGCCACTATCGACTTGTCTTTGGTCTCCAAACGCCAGTCGGCAAATGGTGAAGTTGTCGAGTCGTGGGAACTGCTCGATCGGCTGATCACCCGTGGCATGGCCAAAGCAGTTGGTTATCACATGCACACCGGCGTCAAGTACGTGCAGGCGTGGTGTCGCGAGCCGGAAGGCGAGGGGGGCAGTGGCCAACCAAACCCCATTGACCGGGTCTGTCACTTAATCGCGGCCATCTTCCTTTTCAATCCGCTAGGCGCTGCTTTCATTCCCGAGTTCATTACCAATTACCACCGACAGCTAGTCCGCACACACCAAGCCGTTGGCTTCGACTCTGGCGAACGCAAGGAGCTGGCAGCGGACCTTTTGCGGCGCGGCGTTGAAGCCGTCAATTCGCTGAACATCGAGGGCGCCACTGAGCCGACGCTGCAACAACTGATTGAGCTAATCGAGGTCGCAATCCAGGCGAAAGAAAAAATTCAGGCGGAACTCCAGAGTCGTCCGCACGAGACCAGGATGGTAACGAGATGAACAAGGCAAACATCGGCGACTTCATTCAATACCGTTTTATTGGTCGTGGCGGCTTCATGAGCCACAGCACCCGACGGGTGATTGACTCACGCAAAGACACGGACGGAAACGTGATTGCTTATCTGGTTGAGCGGAATTTCGTCGTGGTGCCGAAAGACATTTTGACACTGATTCCGATGCACGAAGAAACGGAAACATCAGCGAGTGACGTGGCACTGAAACTATCGGAGCAGCCCGTTGAAGGGGGTTTGGGGGGCAGGCCCTTGACTGACGGGCAGAGTGCGAAACCATCCGAGCGTCGCTCGCCGAATTTTCCGTTGGAGGCAGGTCAATGATCACATTCATGTTGATTTTAGTTTTGCTTGATTCCTTGCAGTTCGGAGCCGAGCCGACGCCGAAGCTGCGGCATATGCCGGTAGTTTCTCCGCAAGTTATCAACTTACCGCCGCCGTGTCCCGTTGACGCGAAGAAGCGGCGGATTCATTGCCCAGAACTCTGATCGGCTTATGAGCTCACGAAAGAAAATACCTAGCCAGGTGCGCGCCATCTTCGCTCTGAGCAAGACCAACGGGCTCGACGATGACACGCTGCGTGATCTGGTCGAAGACGTTACCCGCCGCACACGCTCAATTGCTGAACTGACTTATTCCGAAGCCAATCGTGTAATCGCGCGACTGAAAGGCAACGCCTATGTGCCACTGCGTACTTTGCAGCACCGGCGCCAGAAAGCCGGCGTCTCACAGATCGTCACCGACGAACTCTTAACCAAAATCGCCATGCTCGCGGCCCAACGAAATTGGTCAGCCCAAACACTCGAGAAGTTTTGCATTCGTCAGTGCCACCACCCGGTCCGCACCACCACCGACGCTAACAAAGTGATTGAAGCCCTGAAGGCTATGAACCAAAGGGAGGGTCTATGGGCCGCGTGAAGAGCGCAAAACGCAAAGCGCCGAGAGCAAGGCCGTTAAAGAGCGCGCTTGGACGTGAGACATGGTCACTGGTCTCCACGCACCCCAACGGCCGGGGCTTAATCTCGGGAGGCATGACGCACCCCGACGCGTGGGCCACAGCAAACAAGCGATATGACGAAGGCCATAACGGCGTGGTGGTTATGACTGACGAAGCCGCGAGCAGGATTGGAGCGCGCCCCATTGACGTGGCGGAGATACGCGACCCAAAGACTTTACTTGTCTCCGACGCCGAAATGAAATCGGCAATCGGCAATTGAAAATCGGCAATGACGAAGCGTGATCCAAATCTCGATCATCCGGCAGTGCAGCTTTACCGGAAATATTGCCGCCTGCAAGCAAACCATTTTCAGCGGCAACAAATCGTCGTCACGGTGAAGTGGGCCGCAGAGGAAGTTTGTTTCGGCACTGAGGCTGAGCGAATGAAAAGCGCGCTGAATCATTGGGAAGCCACGTTGAAGAAATTCATGCTGGAAGGCAACAACCCAAAGCGCGTCGACTGGATCATGGATCGATTTGAGGAAAGGGTCAGAAAGGCTAACGGTCAAAAGTAAAGCAATGCCGGACTTCACACCCATCAACGGTCTAATGGCTCAGCTATTACAGCACGCGCTCAAGTGTGATTGCAGTTTTTGCCTGCATCGGCCAATCGATCAGGCCCTCGCAAATCGCGCTCTCGAGGCTTTTCAACGCCGGCTAATGGCCAAGCAGGATTGCGCGCCCGATGCGATTCACGCCCTCCGCATGCTGGTGCGCGCCGATGGGCCACTCCAGGGCGACGTATTTGAACGGGTCATCGGGATTGACGCGCGCACGCGCAAGCAGGTGATGCGGGATTTGCGGAACGATTGGCTGTTGCCCATCTGCGCGACGCGACAAAGACCGTATGGTTATTTCATCGCGGCAACCTCCGAACAGATTTTGGAATGGCTGCGCGTGACTCGCAGCCAGGCAATTTCCGAACTGGCCACAGCCCACAAGCTGTTTAAGACAAACTTTCCCGAGCTCGCCGGCCAGCAACCCCTCGATTTCATTCAGACAGTTTCAACCGAACTTCAGGAGGCGATTCGATAAATGGCTACCAAGCGAAAGAAGCTGACGGTTCGTGGACTGTACTTGTGGGCAGTCCACATCGAGACAGCCCAGCTCTGGATAACAACTCGCAGAGAGTCAATGGAATTGGCAATAACGAAAGCGCGAAAAGTGATCGCGGCTGAATACATTGGCCAGAAAATCAAGCAGGTCAAATCGCACGGATTCATCGATGCCTAAATCGAAAAAACCACGCGCCAAAATCGATTACGTCAACGAGTCGCTTCGTGACGGGATCAAGGTTCTGCGCCTGATCATCGCGGCGCCGACGCGCGGTTTCACGATTCGCGATCTCCAACGACAAAGCGGCCTGCCCTACGACTTTTGCCGCCGCGCCTGTTTCACGCTTGAGCATTTGGAACTGGCGCGCCAGGGCACAAGCGGCACCTGGAAGCCCGGCAACGGGCTGCGCGTGCTGGCCGCGCGAACGGATTTAGCCCTCGATGCGCACGATAGTGACGTGCTGGCTTTGGCCGGTTCGATGCGGGACTGACCGGAGAAATTTTCCGGAATTTCGGAAAATCGGAACCGCCAAGCCCAATGTTTTATTGAAAAACCACTTTCCGGATCCGGAAAATTTTAGGAGGACGATTTGAGTACACCTGAGCAGGCGTTAGAGGTCGTAACAGACCCCGAATCGGAAGCCATCAGTGCCACCGCAGATCGCGTCGCGCTAATCGAAGCCGCTGAACTCTTCGGCGCGACAAAGCTGGCCAACGAGTTCACCAAGCGCATCGGCGCGCAGACGATGCGAATGCTGCAAGCAGTGCGCGACCGCAAAGTCTGGCGTGAATACGGATACAAGAGCTTCGATGATTTTCTCGACAATCACCCGCACTCGCCGATGACCAAGCACCAGTTTTACGAGCGCGAGAAGTTGCTTGGGATTGAAGGGGCCGAAGCGTTCAACGCCCTCAACGCGATGCGGTTTCCCATGTCAAAACGGAAGCTGTTGGCCCAGGGCGATGTATCTCTCGACGGTGACCAGATGCAGATTGGCCAACAGAAGTTCGACATCACCGATCAGGTGGCCATCTTCGACGCTCTCAGCACTCTCGCCCTCGATCGCGCCGAGCATTTGCGAACAATCGAGCGCGGCAAGAAAGAACTTCTGAAACTGAAGCGGCGGGCCGACGATCTTGAGCAGCGCATGTCCCACGCCGGTGGCATTGCGCTCGACGGCACAGCGCACGCGCGCGCGCTGGTGGGCGCGCTCGGTGAAATGGCCCTGCTGAATCAGGAGATCGCAAAGATCGAAGACGAAGGCGAGCGCAAAGCTTTCGGGGATCAGGCCCTTGAGCGCATCGCCGCCATGAAACTCGAATTGGAAGAAACCCTCGGCTACACAGCGCCGCCAGAAATGTAACGCAGCCAGTCTGCGATTTCAGCCCGCAGATTTTCAAAACGAATGAACACGAATTCAACAGCACAGGCCAGAAGTCGGAACAGAGCAGAGCCCAGATACTGCGCTGGCTGCGACTTCAAGCTTCGCCCGTCTGAACGTCTCGTCTGTAACGACTGCGAGCAAAAGGAACTTAATGTTCCAACGCTCAGCGGGCACCCGCGGGTTGTTCCTGTAGCGACGTCTGCGCCTGGCAGAACAAAAGCTTGTGGTTCAAAGACGTGCGAACGTGCAGGCGAGCAATTGCCACTCAGCGACTTCTATACACAGAGAGACCGGAAGGATGAACGAACCAGCTGCTGCAAGCGATGCCAAAGGGCTCAGGTGGATCGATATCGACGGTCGCCGGGTTATCAAAAGAGGCGGACCGCCCGGTCGAGAGTCAGTTCAGCAACCGGATCAATTCGAAAACTGCCGCATCCTGATCGCATCGAGCAGGCCCTTGAGCTGGCCCAACCCAGGCACTTGACGCAGCCGGAACTGGTACGCATGTGCGGCCTCACTTACGACCAGCTGGGCGACGCGCTATGCGTGGTGATCGGTAAAACGGTCGGCAGTCGCAACGGCACTGGTCCGCGCAAATATTTCCTAAAACGAGACGGCAAAACCAAATCGCATGAAGCCCCTCTTTCGTTCAGCATTCTTCCGTTACCTACAACCCCGATCATTCATGGAGGCAAACAATGACCACAACAGCTCGGAACAAGAGCCCACGCGTAAGCAAGGGCGACCACAACTCAAAACTGCGTGAAGAATTCTGCGCCGCTTACGGCCTCGCGCCCGATCAGATCAGCTTTGACGGCGCCGAGCCCATCTTCGACTTCGATGCGCTCAACATTCTGGCCAACACGCTGGCGCACATTCCCGATCTGACTGTCGGGCTTGAGAAGTATCGCGAAGATATCAAGCTCGCCGAGTCATTCTGCCGGTTGTCGCTCAATGGCCGTGTCACGCGCAAGCTCTTCGGCTGCGCGCAAATCGGCGAGCAGATGCACGACGGCAAGATCATTAGCGGCGTCATTCAGGCGATCAACGTCTCGCGCGCCCGCGCGCTGCGAGTCGGCCTTCGCGCCGTTGGCTTCGATCCGGTGAAGTTTCACGAGGCGCGTAAGGCCGGCAAAGAAATCAGCCTGATGGGCAGCGAAGAGGCTTCCGACAAAGCGATGGTTGCCCAGATTCACGTTCACGCTGGTCCGCGTGGTTTAGGTTTCATCAAGTCAAACGGCGATCGCACCGAATACGAAAACCTGCTCGCGTCGTATTTCGGTGGCCGGACCAGTTCGAAGGATTTGGATTCGGATGAAAAGGCCCAATGGCTCGGCATGCTGCGCGCGTGGGCGCGAAAGGAGAAAGCGGCGTGAAGGAAATTAAGAGCCTTGCAATCAATAGGATCTCTCCGTCGAAGACCAACCCTCGCACATCGTTTGATGAGCGGAAACTAAACGAGCTGGCGAAGTCAATTAAGAAATCTGGCGTGGTGCAGCCGCTGCTGGTGCGTCATCTATCAGGCAACTCTTACGAACTGATTGCGGGTGAGCGGCGGCTGCGGGCGAGCCAGCGAGCGGGCCTTACGGAAGTTCCCTGTGTTGTGCAGGAACTGACCGAAGGCGAACTGCTCGAAATTCAGATCGTCGAAAACGCGCAGCGCGAGGATGTCAACCCGATGGACGAAGCCTGCGCGCTCAATCGCTTGCGCGAGCAACTAAATTACGACGTTGGTGAAATAGCAGAACGGATCGGCAAATCCGAAGCCTACGTTTACAACCAACTCAAACTTTGTTCGTTGCCCGAAGATGTGCAGCAACTGGTTTATACCGGCAGCCTTTCGAAGTCCGTTGCCTGGGAAATCATCAGGCTGAAAGACCCGGCCCATCAACTCCAGACGGCCAAGGACCTGGCGAAAGCTGAGTGGTCTGAAAACCTCACGACGCAAGCCGCGGCCAAATCCTACATCAAGCGCCACTTCGGTGACGATGCGCAGGTTCGCCCTCGCAAGGCTTCTGATGTGGGGGGGGGCAGAGGAAAAGCAAACTACAAGGTCAACCCGCAAAGCTACACGGGCAATTGGAAGCATTACCTGGTGCGCTTCGACGGCCGTCAGTTCGCTCGCTGGCGCCAGATAGTTAACGGCCGGACTGAAACTCAGATTCTCGCCGAAGCTGTCGAAGCGGTGATGCTCGACGAGCGCGACAGGAAAGCAGCCGCCTAGTCTTTGATTAATGAAACGATCCGCGCCGGTCAACAGCCCGTCGGCGCCACGAAAATGATCATGCCAAAACAAATTCTAACTTCAGCGGACCTTCATGAGATTCGCGCCGCCATGACCGGGCTGTCAGGCGCGAAGGCGAAGGTTGAAGCAATTCGTCTGGCCGAACAGCGTGGCTGTCATTGGTCGCGCATCTATGACGCCACTAAAGACCTGCGCCCGCGTCGCAAGCCGCGCGCCGATCGCGGCAAACGCCGTGTCGATTTGAAAGACCATGCAGGCATGGCGCTGGCCACGTCTCAGGTGGTGGCGCACAACCTCAATCCGGAACTCGCGCTCGAGCTCGCGCGCGCCAACGGCCACGACACTCCGATCGCGCTCGGCACCTATCGGCGCTACTTGCATGAAAACGGATTGAACCGCGGGCAACTGCGCTGCGCCCGCGTGGTCCATCGCAGCTTCGAAGCGAAAGCCCCAGGCGAAATCTTCCAGTTCGATATCACCGGTTTGAAAACCCGATGGCTGGATACAAAAACGCGCCGGCTACTCTACGTTCCTGAATCCGAAGTTAGTCGCAATCACCCGAACAGGAAGTCAACCCGCGTTCAGGTTTGGGCGTTTGTCTGTATCGACGATTTCTCCCGTTATATTTTCGTGCGCTTCGTCGCGACCAGCACGATCAACAGTTGTGACGTGATCCGGTTCGAACTCGAATGCTTTCGTCACATGGGAGTGCCTCTATGTTTTTACACGGACAACGATTCAAAGATCGTTTCGCAGTGGAATAAGCGCGCCGAGTCGATTCTCGATCGCGCGTTTGCCGACAGCGGCGGTTTCAAGCTTGAGCAACACATGCCCGACAACCCGAACGCCACCGGGAAGGTCGAACGCGCCCACCAGATAATCGAAGAATTTGAAAAGCTGCTCGGCTGTTGTCCAGAGCCGATCGAAACGATTGAAGCTTTGAATCTTTTCGCCGAGCGGTTCTGCCAGCGGAAAAACTACACCGACCATCGGGCCACGAATATGAAGCCGGCTATTCGTTTTCGCCAGGGCCACGCCGTCATGCGCGTGCCGCTTGATGCGACCCTCGACGCGGCCTTTATGGCCCGTGATATCGAATCAGTGAAGGTCAATGCCGATGTCACGATTTCAATTGACGGAGTTCGTTGGCAGCTTCCGCGCTCGCCTCAAATTTCACTAACCCTGCGCGGCGAAAAGATGATCCCCAATCCGTTTTTGGATCTCGCGCAGCTCGGCCGATCACTGCGAGTGGTTTGGACCCGCGAAGCTGACTGGTTTCTCGCAATCGTCGGCGATTCGGAATACGAGTTGACCAAAATTGAAGCGACGGCCGACGTCGCGGGCGAGCACAAAGCCTTGGCTGAGTCGAACGCGCTGCGCAATCGCAATCACTTCCAAACGCACGCCGCAGAGCTTAAGAAAGCCGCGCGCGCTGCGATTAAGAATGGCGAGCAATCGCCTCTGGTTGTGCCCGGCGTTCACGTTCCCTTCGAGAGCGCCACGCAGGCCGCATCGTCACCGATTTTCCCGCGCGCATCGATCACTCCCGACCTCGCCGCCTGGGTTCAAGCAGCACCGGGATCCATTCCGCCGTCAATGGTTGCGGATCGCACGATCAATTTTTTCGATGCCATGCGTTTGTTCATGGATGAAGGCGTGTTTGAGTTAACCGACGCCGGCCAGGTCAGCGAATTCGATAAAACATGGCTGAAAGGTTTCTTTGGTGATCGGGTTGAAGTTGGTGAAGCGGATCTTCGCGCGGCGGTTGAGTCGCGTGGAAGAGAAAGGGTGTTGAGAAGCGCGTGATCGAAATCATCATTGATAATTTCGCGGGCGGTGGCGGCGCCAGTGAAGGCATCGAAGCAGCGATCGGCCGACCGATTGATTACGCGATCAATCATGATCGGTTCGCCATTGCCATGCACGAGGCGAATCACCCTCACACCAAACATCTGACCGAAGACGTTTGGAAGGTCGATCCGCTCGCGCTTATCGACAATCGGCGCGTCGCGTTCGCCTGGTTCTCTCCGGACTGTACGTATTTTTCAAAGGCCCGTGGCGCTAAGCCGTTTCGCGATCTTGATGTAGCGCGTCGCGTTCGCGGACTGGCTGGCGTCGTTGTCAAGTGGGCAAAGCTGCCCGAGCATTTGCGACCGCGCATAATTTTTCTGGAAAACGTCGAAGAGTTTGAGGATTGGGGGCCGCTGCTGGATGACGGAACGCCTGACCCATCGAAGATTGGTTTCAGCTTCCGGCGCTGGTGGAAGTCCATCGAGAACGCTGGCTATGTCGGCGAGTTGCGCGAGCTCTGGTGCAACGATTACGGCGCTCCCACTAAGCGTAAGCGGCTGTTCATCATCTTTCGTTGCGACGGTCTGCCGATAACCTGGCCGGCGCCGACGCACGGCTTCGAATTCCGGCCGTACAAAACCACCGCGGAGCATATCGATTGGAGCATTCCGGTCCCATCGATTTTCTTCACTCAGCAGCAAGCCACCGACTGGGCAAAATATTATGGAGTCGGGCGTCCGCGAAGGCCGCTAAAGGAAGCGACTATGCGTCGAATCGCGCGCGGCGTGTTTAGGTACGTTATCAACAATCCGAACCCCTTCATTGTTTCGCTTACCCATCATGGTGCTGAACGGGTCTACGACGTTAAAGATCAGTTGCGAACAATAACGACCGCGCATCGTGGTGAGTTTGCGTTGGTTACTCCATTTCTAACTGAGCACGCCAACGCCAGCAGTCAACGCCTATTTTCCGCAGAAGAGCCGCTGCGCACTCAGTGCGCCCAGGTTAAAGGTGGGCACTTCGCATTAGTCTCTGCGTTCCTCTCTCGCCACTTCGGCCAAAGCGTCGGACAGGAAGCCAGCGCGCCGGCGCCTGTAACGACCTGCGACGGTGGCGGGCACACGGCTTTGGTTGCGGCCCACATCGTAAAACACTGCACGGGCAGCGTAGGCTTTCATCCCGTCGAACCCTGCCACACGATCGTTGCAGGTAGTCACTCACCCGAAGTCAACCGCCCTGGTGGCGGAACAATGGGCTTGGTTTCATCGCACGTCATCAAACTCAAAGGCACCTGCCGTGACGGTCAGCCAATGTCAGAACCGGTTCATACGATTCAATCAGGCGGCTGCCACTACGGCGAAGTTCGGGCTTTCCTGATGAAGTATTACGGCACTGAACAGAACCCAAAACTGCGCGAACCAGTCCCTGTAATAACAACCAAGGATCGTTTTGCTCTCGTGACTGTTCATGGCGAGCCGTACGCGATCGTCGATATCGGCATGCGCATGTTCACACCGCGCGAGCTCTTCTCTCTGCAAGGCTTTAGATCTGACTACATCATCGATCCTATCGTTCCTTACGAGCTCAAACGCGGCAAGACGGTCAAGACTATTCATAAGCCGCTAACAAAAACAGACCAAATACGAATGTGCGGCAACAGCGTACCGCCGCAGGCTGCGGAGGCTTTGGTGCGCGCGAATTATTACGTCGGCCGAGCGGAGGTTGCAGCGTGAGACAGGGCCACCAATCAAAATAACTTTTCGCGTCACGTCTGATATAGCCTTATGCCAATCGACTATTCACGCTATCCGGATAATTGGAAGGAGTTCAGCCTTCGCATTCGGACGCATCGCGCTGGGAACCGTTGCGAACAATGTCACGTTCCCAACCACGCATGGATCTGGCGAGACGTTCTTGGTCAATGGCATTTCGCTGGCCGGCGCGCTCTTCGAGAGGCTGGCTATGAAAAGCCACCATTTGAAGTCGGATGCACTTGGACGGATGGAACCACCGGCAAAATTAAAGTTATCGAGGTAGTGTTAACGGTTGCCCACCTGGACGCTCAGCGTGATGTCTGCCAGTGTGAAGAAGAAACCGGACATAAGTGCGCTATCGATTCACACGTTCTCGCACTTTGCCAACGATGTCACCTGATTTATGACGGTAAACGCCACAGTTTCAATGCGAGACGGACCAGAGCAACGAATGCTGGTCAACTATGGCTGGGTGACATCGAATACCGATACGCATCAACGGAGGTCTCGGCGTGATGGCAGCCAGACTTTCACAGCAGCCGCCCCGGCGCACGGCGCTCCAAGGGAGCCGTCAACACTGGACGCGCCGGCTCGACAAGTTTCGCGTCGATTTCGGTTTGTCTGAGCGCGATCTATCGGGATTACTTAACGGGGTCTTTGGTAAGTCACAAATGCACGACGTGCTAAGCGGCAAGAAAAAGCCGCGTTGTGAGGATTTTGTTAAGCCAATCATCGCCACGCGCCTGCGCGAATTCCTACGTAAAGAAAGAAAGCTCGGACGCCTCCAAATCGAGCGCGAAATTCTCAACATCTTCAAAGAACCAGTCTTAATTAAAGAGGAAAACGAATCTATGTTGACCCAACGAACCACGTTACCGAAGCCAGCCCAGACCTTTTTTGGTTTGCGACGCGATCCTTTTACTGCTGACCCACTCGATCACTCAGAGGTATTCACTACGCCGCATCTGAATCGCATCGTGGAACATTTAACCGAGGCTATCAAGTACCAGGGCTTTTCCGCCGCGATCGGCGAAGTAGGCTCGGGCAAGTCTCTTTTGAAACGGCGGTTGATGGACCAGTGCCAACGGTCAAAGGGCGCCCTGACGCTTCTATGGCCACAGTTCTTTAACATGGAAAAGGTGCATGCTGGATCTATCTGCTCTTTCGTCTTGCGCCAGTTTCAACAGTCAACGCCCCGTGATCTTGTCGCTCGAGCTGAAGCTTTAAAAACCCTGCTCGGCGGCCTGGCTGATGAAGGAAAGCGTGTTGCGCTCGGGTTTGACGAGTGCCATCGCTTGCATCCGAACCTTTTGACGGCGCTCAAAAATTTCTGGGAGCTCGGTAGCGGCGGCTTCGATCGCTACCTCGGACTGGTCCTGTTTGGTCAACCTCATTTCGAAGGAATTCTGCGCCAGCCGAATTTCCGCGAGATCTACGAACGCCTGGATATTCTGCGAGTGCCCAGCCTGGGCAAGGACGCTGAAAACTATCTCGCGCACCGCCTTTCAGTTGCTGGAGGGAAGCTTGATAGGTTGTTCGAGCCGGCCGCAGTTGCTCGCCTCGTGAAATTGGCTAACGGGAAGGAAGCAATCGCCACCACGCCCTTGGCATTGGGGAACGCTGCAAACGCATCACTCTTCGAAGCTTTCAAAATGCAGCATCGCCGGGTTCCCGCTGATTTAGTGCCGGAATTGAACGGCCATTCGCAAGTACGCGGTGTCCGGAAGGCTGTGGAAAACTAATGAACGCGCCCGCCCAAATCTGTTATGACTCAGTCATAACTCACAGACCGGACAGCACACCCACCCTACCCTTATTTCCGGTCATTATCGTGTATCATCACGTCTGAATATCGTGTATCCCTGCGGCAGCGGATTGATCTCGATTGACGTCAAGCGCGACAGCTATCGCCCGCTTCGCGGGCTCGATCGATTTATGTTCCTTGATCCTGGGGCTGACGCCCCAGGCTTTATGCTGACGTCCGCTCCGCGGACTCGTGGGACTCAAGATCGTCAGCTGAAATCGCACGGCGAGGCGCGCCTCAAGGGCCTACTCTGATGCGTCAAAGATGTTATTGCCCTCGCAAAGCCTCGCCTTGGGCTTAACTCTGACCGCTGCCTAAGCAGTTGGTTGAAGGTCCACCCCAAACGATTAGATCGTTTCGAAGTATGAGTCCCATCCCAAAGAGGCAAGCTATCGCGGAACCTTTCGCTTCCAGTACCTAGTCCGTTAATATTCGCCGAGACCATTGCGCTGAAGTTCAACGGTCTACCCGGGTGAAAAGATCACTGCTTCTCGTATCGATTCTGCTCCTGGCGATTTTCTGCGCCGCGGGCGCAGTGTGGACCGCTTACTGGTCTTTGCGATTTGGCCTGACGCCGCGGCCTCCACTTTCGCTGCTTCAGACGGTACTGCGATTTGCTGTCGTGGCGCTTGCCCTAATCCTTTTGCTGTACCGGCGCGATTGGATTGAGAGAACTGCGCTGCTTTGCGCCATCGTCGCGGCCGGCTCCTCGGCTCTGTTCGGTCTGGGATTTCGCTCGACAACCCTTGACATCATCAGGTTGCTATTTCACTTTATTGGCTACGCATTCGGATTCGCAGCGTGCGTGCGCTGGCTAATCCGTCAGGCACGAAGCACTCAGCCCTCTTTTGTTGTTCGCTAACCCGTTGGAGTCTGATTTATGTGGCATAGAACAAAAACGAAAAGTTGTTACCTTCCGATCATGCTTGCGTTAGTGTTAGGCGCGGGGGCCGTGGCAGCGCAAAACAAAACCGACAGCCCGGCCAATCGCGCCTGGGCGGGTTTCTGGCGTCAGTTCACCGCTGCGGCCAATAAAAAGGATCGCGTGGCGCTGAGAAAAATGATGGCCGAAAACTTCGCGGACGAGTCCGGCGGCTTGAACGCCACCGAGTGGCTGCGCTTTATCGACGAGAACGAACGCAAAGGATCATGGCGCGATTTGCAGAAATCGTTCGCGCGCGGCACCATCGTTAACAAAGAATGGCCCAGCAAGGGTGTTCCCACGCGAATCACTAGGGACAAGTTCTACTACTTCGAATTCCGTAAAGATGGCAAGTGGTATTTTGCCGGTGTCGTTGGGGATTAAGGTACGCACGCCTCCGGCGTGCTATCTCTCGGATACCACATACTGAGGCACGCCAGCGGCGTGCGTACCGAAATGGCTAAATCGAAATTAAGACGTCGACTGATTCTGATTGTGGCGTTATTGCTGATGCTGTACTCGGCCGGATACGTCGTCTGCCGTTTTAACAAGTCGATCGTGCACTCCGCAGGCAGTGTCGACGGCAAATGCACAGCTCATGAAGTGCAGGCCGGCGATTTCAAAATGACGAATGCGCCTTCGCTCGCGGCGACCTTCTACACTCCATTGAGGTACGTTGAGCTGGGCGTCTGGAAAATCGTCAAACCAACAGGCTCGTCTTGTTAGTCGATGTCCGTTCGATCATCCCCAACTTCAAGGCCGCTCTGGATTTGTCCGGGGACGCAGGAGCATCTCTCCCGAAAATCGGAGTTTTAGAAAATCAGCACACCAGAGGCG
>Ga0068859_100000243_pt1 | contig 53580 bp, 60 predicted proteins | sample KBSSwiS22_FD_66585 | JGI IMG/M metagenome (GOLD analysis project Ga0068859, IMG submission 66585) | Switchgrass rhizosphere microbial communities from Kellogg Biological Station, Michigan, USA - KBS Switchgrass S2-2 | ecosystem: Host-associated > Plants > Roots > Rhizosphere > Soil ... | reverse complement strand
CGCAGCCACAGCAAGTGATCGGCGAGGTTCGAGCTCTCGCCGAACAGGCTGGTGCAGTCGGCGTAGATGCGCGTGACGGCGTCTGCGCCGGTATCGGGCGGCAGCGCCGCGAGCCAGTCGACGAAGCGCGCATTGTCCTTGGCGAATACCCGCTCGATCAGGCTCGCCTTGTCGCCGAAGCGCTGGAGCAAGGTCGCCGGCGCGATGCCGAGTTCCCTGGCGAGCTCGGCGAGCGTGAACCCGGCGGGGCCGGCGCGCACCATCAGCGGCAGCGCGCGGTCGAGAATAGCGTCGTCGCTGATCGTCTTGCGCCGCGGCATCAGCCTCGCCCTGCGAGCGCAGTCCAGGCGGCGAGGCACGCGAGCTTCTGTTCCTTGCGCCACGGCTTGCCCGCGTACCCGGCCTGGGCGGGCAGCCGCGCGTCGCCGGCGAGGGTTTCGAGCAGCGACTTCTCGTCCAGTTCGACCAGCGTCAGGCCGGCGCGCGCGACGGCGAACCGCAGTGCTTCGCGCACCGCAAGACCTTCGGCAACGGGCACATGATCCGCCCAGCCGAGACTATAGTCGAGCAGGTCGGTGATCCACCCGGCGCGGTTGACCAGCAGCGCGGCGACATCGGGGCGGTATCCCTCTGCTTCGAGCCGGGCGACGACTCGCTGCAGCCCGGCCGAGGCCGCGGCATCCTGGCGCCTGCGACCTTCGGCAACCGCCGCCCGGGCTTCGTCCGATGCGCGCCCGTCGGGGCCTCGCGCCATGTCGAACGCCAGGCGATACGGCTCTCGCGCGAGTGCATCGCCTTCGACGGCGGTGGCGAATGACGTCGACAGCACTACATGCTCCGCGGTGGCGGCGACGACTAGTGCGCCGCCCTTCTGGGCGCGAAGCCCCAATGCGACCGGCCGGGCATTCATGCCGGTGCGAGCCCGGGCCCAAGCTCGTCATAGCCAAGCGCCGCGGCGAGCTGCCGCGCCAGCGCGCGCCGCGCCGGATCCTGGTGGATCTGCCAATAGCGCGCCCAGACATAATAGCGCCCGGTCGCGTCGAGCGGCGCTGCGGCGAGCGCGGCGACATTGGCGTCGAACATCGCGGGAAAGTCGGGGACGCGGCCATCCATGTCGGTAAAGCCATAGTCGCGCGCCAGGTCCGAGGCGAAGTGGATCAGCCCGGCCTTGCACCTGACCTCCGGGTCCGCCGCCAGCGCTGCGACGGCGCGGCCGACGAGCAGCGGCGTTTCGGACTCGTTGAAATAGGGGTCCTTGGCGATCGCATCGCGCCAGTTGGCCTCGCCGACGCCGAAATGCTCGAGCACTGCTTCCGAGCGCAGGAACCCCGGCGCGACGCTGAGCGCAGTGACCTGAGTGTCGGCGAGCTCCACGGCCATCGCATAGGCGTTGCGCGCAAGCGCCGCCTTGACCAGGTCATAGAGGATATGGCCGCGATAGCCGGCGAAATGGCCGTCGATCACTTCGACGATCAGCCCGCGGTTCGCCTCGACCATCAGCGGCGCGAGGTGCCGGCACGTGATCAAATGGCTGATCAGGGTCTGGTCGAGATAGGCGCGGACCGCGGTCAGGTCGATTTCCCAGAAGCGCTTGCCCCAGTCGACCATCGGGTCGCCGCCCCAGATGCTGTTGACCAGCACGTCGAGCCGTCCGGCCTCGCCGCGGACACGCTCGGCGAGCGCGGCGACTTCGCTTTCCTGCGTGTGGTCGACGCGCACCGCCACGGCGCGCCCGCCCGCTGCTTCGATCAGCGCCACGGTCTGCTCGAGCGTTTCCGGGCGATCCAAGCCCTTGCCGCCGCCTGCGCTACGCCCGGTGCAATAGACCAGTGCTCCGGCGGCCCCGAGCGCACGGGCAATGCCGCGCCCCGCTCCGCGGGTCGCGCCGGCGACGAGTGCGACCTGGCCGGTGAGCGAAAGTTGGTCGGGCATGGTTCGCACGCTCCGCAACGAGTCGCGCGGATTATAAATGAATGGCCATTTATAAATCAAGCAACCGCCTCAGATGCGCCGCGCCAGCTCCTCGCGGACATATCGGGTCGCCCAAAGATAGTGCAGCGCGGCCCAAAGATAGCCGAATGCCATGACCGCAAGCGCCATCCCGAGGCCGGCCGCCGATCCGGCGGGCGTGGCGTCCGGCGCGAAATGGTCGCTGAGCCGACCCAGCAGCAGCGGGCCCAGCCCGCCGCCGATCACCGAATAGACCAGTCCGGTAACCGCCACCGACGATGCGCGCATCCGCGGATGCATCATGTTCTGGAACATGCCTGCGGTGATGCCCAGGTAGCAATATTGCACCAGCGCCGCCCCACCGAGCAGCGCGATCGCCGCCGCCGGCGCGCCTTGCGTCACGGCGGCAACATAGAGCGGCGCCGACGCCAGCAGCGTGATCCCCGGGATCAGCGGATACCAGCGGCTGTCGCGGCGGCCGAGCCGGTCGGCGAGCCAGCCCGAGCCGGCCACGCCGAGGATCGACGGCACGGTGAGCAGGCCGACCGCGATGCCGGCCTCGCCGAAGTTCAGCCCGAAGCGGCGGGTGAGCCAGGCGGCGAGAAAGCCGTTCAGTCCGAAGCCGACCGCCGACGCGACGGTCGAGCCGATCAGCAGATGGCGCAGCGAACGCCAGCCCCACAGGCGCCCGAGAACCGCGCCGAACGACGGTACTTCGTCGATGCGCGCGGGATCGTCGAAGCGCCCGCGCTCGGGCTCGCGGACGAACAGGATCAGCAACAGCGCGAGCACTATGCCGGGCGCTGCCGCGATCCAGAACGCATGGCGCCAGCCCCACGCCTGCGCGATCATCCCGCCAAAGGTCGCGCCCAGGAAGGCGCCGATCGGCGGCGCGAGCTGCATGACCGAGACCGCAGTGGTCCGCTTCTCGCGCGGGAAGCAGTCCGAAACCGCCGAGGCCGCTGCCGGCAGTCCGACCGCTTCGCCGACCCCCACGCTCACGCGCGCGAGCAACAGGCTGACGAAGCCGTTCGCAAGACCGCAGAGCGCCGTCGCGGCGGACCAGGCGATCGTGCCGATCCATACGAAACGGATGCGATTACCGCGCTCGGCGAAACGCGCGACCCAGATTCCGAGCAGTGCATTCAGCGCGGAAAAGGCGAGCCCGGCGATCATCGCGACTTCAGTGTCGGTGAGCCGGAACTCCTGCTTGATCGGTTGCGCGAGCACATTCATCACGACGCGGTCGATGAAGCCGCATGTCGAAATCGCGGCGAGCAGTGCGAGCGTCAGACGCGGCGTATGGCGGTGTCGGATGCGGTCGTTCATCTTCCTCCCCTGGCGACGTCCGGCTCGAGCCGGCGCCCCTTGTTGCGCGCAAAAGCGCGGCGGCGCACGCAGATGCGGCGCCAACTAGGGGAGCTGCGGGAGGCGTGTCACGCGGTAGCCGCGCGGCAGCGCTTATTTCGGCGCGAGCACCATCAGCATCTGGCGGCCTTCCATGCGCGGATAGGCTTCGACCTTGGCGTCCTCGGCGGTATCTTCCTGCACGCGCTTGAGCAGCACCATGCCGAGCTGGCCATGGCTCAGCTCACGACCGCGGAAGCGCAGCGTCACCTTGACCTTGTCGCCTTCGCCGATGAATTTGTGGATGGCCTTCATCTTCACGTCATAGTCGTGATCGTCGATGTTCGGGCGCATCTTGATCTCCTTGACCTCCTGGGTCTTCTGAGACTTGCGCGCCTGATTGGCCTTTTTCTGCGCCTCGTACTTGAACTTGCCGACGTCGAGGAACTTGGCGACGGGCGGATCGGCGTTGGGCGACACTTCGACGAGGTCGAGCCCGAAGGACTGCGCCTGCTCCATCGCCTCGCGCGTGTACATCACGCCGAGGTTCTCGCCATCCTGATCGATGACGCGGACGCGGGGACTCTGGATGAACTCGTTATACCGCGGACCGTTGAGCGGCATAGCCGGCGCCATCGGACGCCGAGTCATGGGAGGACGTATAAGACTTGCTCCTGTCGTAGTTTCAGCATTTTTACAAATAACGCAGAACCGCGCGATCCGGTAGCCCAGCCAGGGCGATTCGAGCGGATTTGTCGCGCAGTGTGGCGCGGCAGTAACTGGCATGTGGTTAACCGGCGCTGACGCAGCAAGGGCGTGCGCGGTGCGTCCACAATTTTATTTGGAATTGCCGTCGTGCCGGAGTTCGGCCGTGAGCACGCGCAACGTGTCCGTCGCCTGGGCGAGATAGCGGGCGATCACGTCCAGCTCGGTCGGCGTGAAGTTCGCGCCGACGGACGCCATTGTGTCGCGCAGCTTCTGATAGGCAGGCGCGAGCATCGCGGCGAGCTTGGGATGCGGCAGCGGCCGGATCAGCACGCTGCGTCGGTCCTTCGGATTGGGCTCGCGCCGGGCATATCCGGCCTTTTCGAGCCGGTCGACAATGCCGGTGATCGCGCCGGTGGTGAGCCCGGTCGCCGTGGCGAGCTGGCCCGCGGTCGCCACACCCAACTGCCCGAGCGTGCCGAGACAGCGGCTTTCCGCGGCGCTCATGCCCGCTCGGCGCGCCAGCGTTTCGTGGAACAGCACGACGGCGGTCGCCAGGTCGCGCCCGAGCTGGCCCGGGGTTGCAGGCGCGGGTGTTGCATTAATCTCACTCATAAGATACTTATAGCTAAGATATATTTCGCGATCAAGGAAAATTCGATGGCGAATCAAGTCGATGTCATGCGGCGCCCGTTCCTGTCGCGCGTCGCGCCGGGGCTGACGCTGATGGTCCTGGCGCCGCTGATCGCGGAACTGTTGCCGGGCGCGACGCGGATGAGCGCGGCGTTCGTATTCCCGATCGAAGTGATCATCTGGGGCGGCGGTGCCCTGGTCGCGCGCGAACTGATCTGCCGCCGATCGCTCGGCTGGGTCGGGCTCGTCGCGCTGGCGCTCGCGCTGTCCGTGGCAGAGGAATGCCTGATCCAGCAGACGTCGTTCGCGCCGTTGGTGGTGAAGATCAAGGGCGTGGAATATGCGCGCGCCGCGGGCGTGAACTATGTCTATCTGCTGTGGGCGTTGCTGTACGAGAGCCTGTTCGTCGTCCTCATTCCCGTTGGGCTGACCAATCTGCTATTCGCCGATCGCGTGCGGGAGCGCTGGTTGAGTCCGGTCGGCGCCACCATCATCGGCGTGCTGTTCGTGCCTGCGTGCGCGGCGGCCTGGTATGGCTGGAACCAGGTCGCGCGCGTGCAGGTCTTTCACCTGGAGCCCTATAAACTTCCCGCGCACCTCGCGGTCGCGGGTATCGTGGCGATCGGCGTGCTCGTTGGCGCGGCGATCGTGGCGGGGCCGAACTGGAGCGCGCGCTTGTCCAGACCGCTGCCGCCGCCGCATCCGGCGCTGTTGTTCCTGCTCGCGGCGACCGTTTCGGTTGCTATCTTCGTGCTGGAAGTGCTTGCCTTTGGCATCGCGCCCGAGGTTCCGCCCGTCGTCGCGATCGTGCTGGCCGGCGCGATCGCGGCCGCGTTGTTGCTGGTGCCGCGCTGGCGGGCGGCACCGTCGTGGACTCTGCAGCACGAATTCGCCGCGCTCTATGGCGCTACCTTATCGAACTTCGCCGTGATGTTCGTTGCCTTCATCGGGGCGCCGCCATTCGATCTCTATGGCAAGATCGTCCTCGATGCAGTTGCCACCGTGCTGATGCTCGCCTTCTGGTACCGGCGCGCCTTCAGCGCAGGTCGGGCGGCAGCGCCTCGGTCTTGAGCCGTTCGACCAGCGCGTCGAGCGCGACCACTTCCTGCCGCGCATCGGCGCCGAGCGGACGCACGGCGAGCGTGCCTTCCTCGGCCTCGCGCGTGCCGACCACGAGCAAATAGGGGACCTTGGCGAGCGAGTGTTCGCGGACCTTGTAGTTGATCTTCTCGTTGCGCAGGTCGGTCTCGACACGCAGTCCGGCCGCCGCCAGCTTTGCTGCGACTTCTTTCGCGTAATCGTCGGCATCGGAGACGATCGTCGCGACCACTGCCTGTACCGGCGCGAGCCAGAGCGGGAAGCGGCCGGCGTGGTGCTCGATCAATATGCCGATGAAGCGCTCGAACGTGCCGAGGATCGCGCGGTGGAGCATCACCGGGCGGTGGCGCTCGCCGTCGTCGCCGACATAGCTCGCGTCGAGCCGCTCGGGCAGGACCGTGTCGGTCTGGAGCGTGCCGCACTGCCACGTCCGGCCGATTGCGTCGGTCAAGTGGAACTCGAGCTTGGGCGCGTAGAAAGCACCTTCGCCCGGCAGTTCCTCCCAGCCGAACTCTGGCTTGTCGCGCCCCGTCGCATGAATGGCGTCGCGCAGCGACTGTTCGGCCCAGTCCCACATCTCCTCGGAACCGAAGCGCTTCTCCGGCCTGAGGGCGAGCTTGATCGCATAATTGGGGAAGCCGAGGTCGCGATAGATCAGGTCGAGCAGGTCGCAGAAGCGCCGGACTTCGTCGACCAGCTGGTCCTGCCGCACGAAGATATGCGCATCGTCCTGCGTGAACTGGCGCACGCGCATGATGCCGTGCAACGCTCCATGCGGTTCGTTGCGGTGGCAGCAGCCGAACTCGGCCATGCGGATCGGCAGGTCGCGGTACGATTTGATGCCCTGGCGGAAGATCAGCACATGCGCCGGGCAGTTCATCGGCTTCATCGCCATCAACTCGGCCTTGCCCGAGAGGATCGGCGCGTCGTCATCGGTGCTCGGCACTTCGTCGGGCACGACGAACATATTCTCGCGGTACTTGCCCCAATGGCCGCTCTGCTCCCATTGGCGCGCGTCCATGAGCTGCGGCGTCTTGACCTCGACATAGCCCGCGGCATCGAGCCGGCGGCGCATATAGGCTTCGAGCGCGCGCCACAGCAGATAGCCCTTGGGATGCCAAAACACGCTGCCCTGCGCTTCGCTCTGCAGGTGGAACAGGTCCATTTCTTGGCCGATGCGGCGATGATCGCGCTTGGCGGCTTCCTCGAGCATCGTGAGATGCGCGTCGAGCTGCTTCTTGGTGAGCCAGCCGGTGCCGTAGATGCGCGAGAGCATCGCGTTCTTCTGGTCGCCGCGCCAATAGGCACCCGAGACGCGCGTCAGCTTGAACGCGTCCGGCGCGACCTTGCCCGTCGACGCCAGGTGGGGGCCGCGGCACATGTCGAGCCACGCGTTCTCACCCTTGCCGGCGCGATAGACGGTCAGTTCCTCGCCTTCGGGCAGCTCGGCGGCCCATTGGGCCTTGAACGTCTCGCCCTCGGCCTGCCAGCGCGCGATCAGGTCGGCGCGGCTCCACACTTCGCGGATCAGCGGCTCGTCCTTGGCGATGATGCGGCGCATCTCGGCTTCGATCGCCGGCAGGTCCTCGTCGGTGAACGGACGGTCCTTGGGCGCGAAATCATAATAGAAGCCGTCGTCGGTCGCCGGGCCGAAGGTGATCTGCGTGCCGGGGAACAGGTTCTGAACCGCCTCGGCCAGGATGTGCGCATAGTCGTGACGCACGAGCTCGAGCGCGTCCTTTTCGTCCTTCGCGGTGATCAGCGCGAGCTGGGCGTCGCCGTCGAACGGGCGCATGATGTCGCGCACCTCGCCATTGACGCGCGCGGCCATCGCCGCCTTGGCCAGGCCGGGACCGATCGCAGCGGCGATATCCGCGGGCGTGGCGCCGGGCGCGACTTCGCGGATCGAACCGTCGGGAAGCGTGATGCGGAACATCTCGGACACTAAATTCTCGCTGGCTGGAAAGGCCTGCGACTTATGCGCGCGGGGCGCGGCAGGCAAGCAATTGTGATCGGCCATGGCTCGTCTCGCGGCGCCCTGGACGAATCGGAGAACGAGTGCGGAGGCGCCGGCCCACCCGTTCCCGGGCGGGTCCGGCCACTGCGCCTAGGTGCGCGCGCCGGAAACCCCGGGCATGCCCAGGGTGGTGGTAGTCGTCGCGGAAAGTGCGCGGTGCATGCGAGCGATATAGGCGAAAGGGCGCGACAGTTCCAGCCGAGCGCTGCTCGAACGCTTCACCGCTGCTTTGCGACGATCCGCCCCGGAATGGGCAACCGGACGCCACCCGCCTGCGTAGGTTTTGCGAAGCCCGGGAAACGGGCAGAGGAGAAGAGCCATGAAACGGATCAACTTGCTTGCTGCCGCGGGGTTCGCCGCTGCCGCGCTGATCGGAGTTTCGGCCGGCGCGAGCGCGCAGGACTATCGCGATTATGACAATGACTATCGTGACAGCGGCTATCGCTATGGCCGCCTCTGGGACGTCAACCATGACGGTCGGATCAACTGGCGCGATCGTCGCATCCTCGAGCGCCGCGACCGGGAACGCCGCGAATATCGTTACGACCGCCGCTATGGCGAGCGCGACGATTGCTGGAATGAATGGCACGACGGCTATCGTAGCCGGGTCTGCCGCTGATCTGGCCGCGCGGGCGCCTATGGCGGCGCCCGCCGGTTAGGCCACGGTTCAGCGCGCGCTCGCTAGCCGCGGGCCATGCCACGCAGTCATCACATTCTCAGCGCCGCTTCGAATCTCCTCGGCATCACGCTGCTCATCATTGCCGGGTTGCACATTGCGAATCGCGCCGAAAAGAGCTTCGCCGACGAGATCGCCTGGATCGGCGCCCTGTGCTTCGCGCTGAGTTGCGGGCTATCGTATCTCGCGATCCGATCGGGCAACGACTCGTCGCCCAGCGAAACCATCGCTGACAACCTGTTCCTGACCGGATTGCTGGCACTCGTGATCTCGGTCGCGGTGCTGGCGCTGTCGCACGTCGTTTGAGGAAGGCCTCAACGGCGCTTGCGCGGCGCGTTGAGCGCCGCGGCAGCGCTGAACAGATCCTTGAGCGCGGCTTCGTCAATGGCTTCGTCTTCGCGGATATCGATCGCGCGGCGAACATTGCCTTCGAGGCTCGAGTTGAACAGTTTCCCGGGATCGTCGAGCGCGGCGCCCTTGGCGAAGGTCAGCTTGACCACCGCCTTGTAGGTCTCGCCCGTGCAAAGGATGCCGCCATTGGCGTACCAGGTCGGAACGCCGCGCCATTTCCATTCCTCGGTGACGTCGGGCACGGCTTGGTGGATCAAGGCGCGCACACGGGCGAGCGTCGCACCGCGCCAATCGCCCAGGTCGGCGATGCGCGCATCGATCAGTTCGGACGGCGATTTTTCTGCCTGCGCTTCGGTCATTTGCTTCTCCTCTCGATCACGCGCCGGCGGCGCCGCGTGCGCGCCGCCAGCGGATCGCATAGGGCAGCGTGAACAGATAGAGTCCGGTGACGAGTAGCGCGATCAGCGGAATCAGCGCGAGCAGGCCCATCCAGGCGGGCGGCTGGCCGCCTGCCATCGCGAGCATATAAATGGCGACGCCCACGACGAAGGCGAGCGAAAACCAGCGGTGTGCCTGCCGTATCCAGTCGTTCCGGTGCATTGGCTACTCTCCCTCCTTCGGTTCAATCGACGCGCGCGAGCAGTTGCTCGAGTTCGCCAAAGAATTTCTGCCAACCGAACCGCGCGCCGTGGAATGCCTGGTCTTGGTCGGGACGGAACCCGGCCTGTTCCATGCGTAGATGCGTGCCGGCCGAGGTCGGCGTGAGCGTCCAGGTGACGATGCTTTCGAGTCCCATCGCGTCCCAGCGATAGGCGAGCGTGCGTTGCGGCTCGATCTCGAGCACTTCGCAATCGACCGAACCCCAGTCGCCGCTCAGCGTGAAGCGCTGCCCCAGCACCGGCGCGAAATCGTTGCGCATCAGCCATTCGGAGATCAGGTGCGGCTGGGTGAGCGCCCGCCACACGCGGTCGACGGGAAACGCCAGGTCGCGCTCGACGACGACCGAGCGAAGTTCGGTTGCGGCTTGAGTCATTGATCCATCCTCTTGAGCAGGTCTTCGAGTTCGTCGAACTTGTTTTCCCAGAACCCGGCCATCTCCTTCGTCCAGTCGACGAGCGGGGCGAGCGCGCCGAGCACGGCGCTGTAATGCGTCTCGCGGCCCTGCGGGCGGTCGCGCACCAGCCCGGCTTGCTTGAGCAGCGCGAGATGCTTCGACACCGCAGGCTGCGAAACGCCCGCGCGTGCGGTCAATGCCACGACCGTGTGGTCGCCCTCGCGGCACAGGCGCTCGAAGATCGCGCGCCGCGTGGGATCCGCGAGCGTGCGAAACAGCATGTCGTGCGCGTCGGTCATAGAGAATCGATAACTCACTGGTTATGGATTTTCATAACCACATGGTTATGTATCGGTCAAGCGGCGAGCATAGCTGTCTCGCAGATTACGGCGCGGTTCAGCAACGTGTCGGCCAGCCTCGGCTAGTTTCGGCAACGGTCCATCCCCCGGACCGCGAAGGAGATTTGCCATGAAACTGTCGAAGATGGTCGCCGCCGCCGGCCTGGCGCTGGTCGCGCTCACCGGTACCACGGCTGCCAGCGCACATCCCCATCGTTGGGAGCGCGAGCATCGCTACGAACGCCTTCATCGCTGGGAACGGCACCATGCCTATCGCTGGGAACGCCGTCATCGCGGCCATGACCGCTGCTGGATCGAGTGGCACCATGGGTACCGCGAGCGCGTCTGCCGCTACTGACGGACCGACCGCGAGCGTTCGCGGTCGCGCTCACGCCAGCCCGAACGGCACCACCATATTGCCGGCATAATGTCCGACCTGGGCGCGCCCGAGATAGGGCGCGCCCATCTCCGCGCACCAGCGGCGAATCATCGCTTCGGGCTCTTCGATCCACGGCGGGTCGTTGGCCTGAATCGCGACGATCTGGCCGAGCCGCACGCCGGCGATGCCCCTGAGCTGGGTGGCGTGCGCCATCTGAAACAACATGCGATCGATGCGGTAGAGCGGCTCGTCGACTTCCTCGACGATCAGCACATGATCGGTCAGATCCGGCAGCCATTTGGTGCCGATCAGCGCACTCAGGATCGCGAGGTTGAACACCGCGCTCGGCTTGCCGTCGAGCCCGGGTTCGAGCGCCTCGTGGCGCTGCTCGACCAGCCAGCCGAGCGCGCGCGCGACTTCGTGGCCGTGATTGTCCCTGCGCCCGATTTCGATCGGCATCGGCCCGTGTGCCGGCCGCCCAATCCGCCGTGCGTAAAGCGCCCCGAGCAGGAACCCCATGTCCGAATAGCCGAGATAGGTCTTGTTCTTCGCCGCCGGAGCGAGTTGCGGCATGACGGATTCGAGCAGGCGGTTCGACCCATAGCCGCCGCGCGCGAACCAGATCGCGTCGAAACCGGAGTCATTGGCAAATTCGAGGAACGCCGTAGCCCGCACGCTGTCGGAGCCGGCGAAATGCCCCTCGTTCTGGAAACATTGCGGATGGAACACGAGGTCGACGGCGGGATAGAGGATAGCGCCGAGCGCCGCGACGCGATTTGCGACGCTGGGGTCGATCGACCTTCCCGGTGCCACGATACCGATCCGCATTTCCATCCCCCGTCCGCCGTAGTTCCGCACTACTCGCTTTGGGCGGAATTTGTCCAAAGCCTTGCTTGGCGCTCATTCGGTTACGCTCTGGTCGACGTCATCGGTTTGCGCGGCATCGGATGCAACTTCCGCCGCCGGCGCCCCGTGCGCGGAGCTTTCGGCTGGATAGTCGATGGGCTCGGCGCCTGTGGTAGTCGCCGGAGCCCAATCCGGGTCCCCGGAGGAGGGCGCGATTTCTGCCGGCGGCGGCGGCGGCGGCGGCGGTGGAGGCAGCGGCTTGCCCTGCAGTGCCATCACCATCAACGCGTCGCGTTGATAGATGTCGGGATAGGCGGTCAGTCGCCCGCCCGTGTCGAAATCCAGAGTGAAGTACACGATCCGCACCGGCCAGCGCTGCGCGAGCGCGATCGACCGCGTGTCCATCTGAGCGAGTGCATCGACGATCGGCTGTGGATTGCCCACGAGCGTTTCGGCGAGCGACTCGATATTCTGCACGCGAATGCAGCCGTGGCTGCGCGCGCGGTCGATCGCGCCGAACAGACCCTTGGCCGGCGTGTCGTGAAGATAGATTGCGTGCGGGTTGGGCATCTGGATCTTGAGGCGGCCGAGCGAATTGGCCTCGCCCGGTTTCTGCTTGGCGCGGAGCGTGCCCGAAGCGTCGCGCTCGAATACGAAGCCCTTGCGGTCGGCGCTGTCCCCCTCGCGCAACTCGCCCTTGGCGAGGATGCTGGCGGGCACGTTCCACCACGGATTGACGATGATGGCATTGGCCCGCGCCGCGAGCGCCGGCGTCGGCGTGTCCGGCGCGCCCACCACTGCGGCGAACGAGGCACGTACGGCGCCGTGGTCGATCAGATCGACGCGCTGCGCCGGCACGTTGATCCGCAGCATGCGTTCGGGCGCGGGTTCGCGCGGCATCCAGCGCCAGCGTTCGAGATTGGCGAGCACGGACGCGCGGCGCGGATCGGCGGGCGCGAGTTGCGCGAGCATCGCCTTGAGCGCCTGATATTGCGGCGAGACCGGCAACAGCCCGGTCAGCCATTGCGCGAGCTGACCATTGGCACGCGCCTGCCGCAGTTGCGTGCCCAACAGGTCACGCGGAACCTTCGGGCTTTCGATCGACCAATCGAAGCGCGCGCGGTCCTTGACGCGACCCTGCGCGAAATCCTCGGCGAGCGAGAGTGCCGCTTCGTCGGCCATGGCAGTGACTTCGGCCGGCATGCGGTGGCTCTGGACGGCGTCGCGCAGCGCGGCATCGTGATAGTCGGCCGGGTTGAGGCCCTCGGCGGCGGCGGAGTCGATCAGCTGTACAAGCTGCTGGAGGTCGTCGGCGCGCCACGTGTCGGCCTGCGCCGGATCGCGTTGCTGGCCACAGCCCGACAGCAGCAGCGGTACCGGCGCGAGCAGGAGTGAGAGCGCGGCCAGCTTGCAAAATATTGAATCCGAACGATTGTCCATCGACCCTTTTCCCGCTGCCTTCTGGTACGACAACGATCGAGCCGTGCCTGCGCTCCCGTCCGGCGCGCGAACGCCGGCCTTGCCGGATGCGGGCAAACCGTCGATAGCCGCGCACCATGCCAGATCGCAGCTATTTCTTCGTCGGCGTCGGCGGCAGCGGGATGATGCCGCTGGCGATGATCCTTGCGGGCCAGGGCGCCAAGGTTGCGGGGTCGGACCGCAATCTCGACCAGGCGAGGCTGCCCGCCAAGTTCGACTATCTGCGCGCCGCGGGAATCGCGCTGTTCGCGCAGGATGGCAGCGGGATCACTTCACCGAAGCAGATCGTCGTCGCTTCGGCGGCGGTCGAGCCGCAGGTGCCCGACATGGTCGCCGCCGAGCGCGTCGGTGCGCAGCGGATGAGCCGCGCCGAGCTGCTCGCCAGCCTGTTCAACGCCGCGCCGCTGTCGATCGGCGTGGCGGGGACGAGCGGCAAGTCGACGGTCACCGGCATGATCGGCTGGATTCTTCACGCCGCCGGGCACGATCCGACGGTGATGAACGGTGCAGTGATGAAGAATTTCGCGACACCCGATACACCGTTCGCGAGTGCGCTGGTCGGGCAGGGGGGTGCCTTTGTCTCCGAGGTCGACGAGAGCGACGGCTCGATCGCGCTGTATCGGCCCGGGATCGCGGTGCTCAACAACGTCAGCCTCGACCACAAATCGCTCGAGGAATTGCGCGATTTGTTCGGGACGTTCATCGCCAAGGCACGTACCGCCATCGTCAACCTCGACAATGGCGAGGGTAGCGCACTCGCGATGGCATTGCCGCGCGACCGCGTGATCGGGTTCGGGATCGAACGCGACGCCGATCTGAGCGCTTGCGACATCGTCGAGGGCCGTTTCGAAGTGGCGTTCACGCTATGCGCCGGCGTGACGCGCCTGCCGGTGCAACTGCGCGTGCCCGGCCGGCACAACGTGGCGAACGCGCTGGCGGCGATCGGCGCGGCGATGGCGGCGGGAATTGCGCTCACCGATGCCGTGCGCGCGATCGAAAGCTTTACGGGACTGCGCCGGCGTTTCGAGCTGGTGGGTGAAGCCGGCGGCATCGCGGTGATCGATGATTTCGGGCACAATCCCGACAAGATCGCAGCGACGCTAGATACGCTCCACGCTTTTCCGGGGCGATTGCTGCTGCTGTTCCAGCCGCATGGCTTTGGCCCGCTCAAGGTGATGCGGCGCGAACTGGTGGAGAGCCTGGCGGCGCGGCTGAGGCCGGAGGACGTGCTGGTGCTCCCCGATCCAGTCTATCTGGGCGGCACGGTGGCGCGCGAAGTCACCAGCGCGGACATCGTCGCCGACCTGGCGGCGGGCGGGCATCAGGCGCTGTATATTCCCGACCGCGCGGCCGCGGCGGCGCATCTCGTGGCCATGGCGCGGGTCGGCGACCGCATCATCGTGATGGGCGCGCGCGACGATACGCTCAGCCTGCTCGCCGAGGATATGCTCGAGAAGCTGGGGGGCTGAAGCGACCCCCCGCTGGATCAGCCCCGTGGCGCGTTGCCGCGCGGTCCGGGACGACGGTTGCCGTGCTGCTGCCCGGACGGACGCCCGCCGTCCTGTGCGCGGCGCTGGCCGCCGTCGGGTGCGCGCCGCTGCTGCGGAGCGGCGTCGACGCGGCCGGGGCGCTGCTGACCGTTGGGCGCGGGCCGCGAATCGGCGTGCTGGCCGCCCCGGGGATGGGCCGGGCGCTGGGCGCGATCGCCGAGGCCGAGCGGACGTGCTTCGGCGGGCTGGCCGTCGCGCGCGCGCCGCGGGTCGCGGTCGCTTGCGGGGCGAGCGGCGTGCGTGGCGCGCGGCGGACGGCGATCGCCCTGCGAGCGGCGCGGACCACGACGTTCCTGCTCGTCGTCGGAGGGACGGCGCGCGGGGAGTGGCAGTCGCGAAGCTTCGCGCAGGAAATTCTCCGGCAGCGGCAGTTCAGTCAGCTTGATCTTGGTCAGCCGCTCGATGTCGCGCAGATAAGGCCGCTCGTCGGGCGCGACGAAGCTCTCCGCCACGCCATCGGCGCCCGCACGCGCGGTACGGCCGATGCGGTGGACGTACTGCTCCGCGACATTGGGCATCTCAAAATTATAGACATGGCTGATGCCTGCGACATCGATCCCGCGAGCGGCGATATCGGTCGCGATCAGCACGCGCAGCGCGCCGGTGCGGAAGGCCTGGAGCGCCGCGGTGCGCTGCGCCTGGCTCTTGTTGCCATGGATCGCCGCCGCCTGGACGCCGGCAGTGGCAAGATGCCGCACGACCCGATCGGCACCGTGCTTGGTGCGAGTGAACACCAGCGCACGATCGATCACGGCGCTGCCGGTCGCTTCGCTGCTCAGCCCTGCACGCAGCCGCAGCGTCAGTAGTGCCTGCTTCTCGGTCTGGTTGAGGAACGTTGCATATTGCTCGACACGCTCGGCGGTGGTCGCCTGCGGCGTGACTTCGACGCGCACCGGATCGTGCACGAATTGCTTGCCGAGGTCGGCGATCGCCTTGGGCATGGTCGCCGAGAAGAACAAAGTCTGGCGCTCCTTGGGGAGCATCGCAGCGATGCGCTTGAGCGGATTGATGAAGCCGAGATCCATCATCTGATCGGCTTCGTCGAGCACGAAGATCTCGACGTTGCGCAGCGTCAGCGCGCGCTGGTCGATCAGGTCGAGCAGGCGGCCGGGCGTAGCGATCAGGATGTCGCAGCCCGGCACCAGCGCGCGCGCCTGCTTGCCGACCGGAACACCGCCGAAGATGCACTGCACGCTGAGCGAGAGATATTTGGCATAGCCGCGGATGTTTTCGGCGATCTGTGCCGCGAGCTCGCGCGTGGGCGTGAGCACCAGCATGCGGCACGCGGCGTTGCGGCGCGGCTGCGGGTTGCTGGCGAGACGGTGGAGCGAGGGCAGCGAAAAGGCGGCCGTCTTGCCCGTGCCGGTCTGCGCGATCCCGAGCAGGTCGCGGCCCTGGAGCAGTGCGGGAATTGCCTGGCGCTGGATCGGCGTGGGATCGGAATAGCCTTTGGTGTCAAGCGCACGCATGATCGGCTCGGCGAGGCCGAGATCGGAGAAATAAGTCATTGGAATCCTTCTAGGGGTCGCTGCGCTTGTCGCGCAGTCGGTGTGGTTTGAAGCGACCCTGCGTGAAGAAGGAAGCGTCTGTTGCTGTACCGATCGGCGTCCAAAGCAGGCCTGTCGGCCCTCACGCTGCTAGCGAACCGCGGGAACCCGCGTGCCGATCACTTGGGCGCCACATAGGGTGCAGTGCGGCAAAAGGCAAGGAAAACTATGACCCGGCGGGGCCGTGCCCGAGGGAGGGGCACGGCCCCGTCGTCGCCCGCTCACGGCGCCTCGCGGGCGTAGGCGATCGCGCAGCCGTCGGGGGCTTCGAACTGCAGACGGTCGCCGGATAGCGAATAGCGATAGCGGATCACGGCATCGTTGGCGGTGGAAACAGCGAGCACGCCGGGTTCGGTCTCGGTCCAAGTGCCGACGTCCCACACGGTATATTCGCCCGGCGTATCCGCGCTGCCGCGGTAATGGCCGCCCGGCAGGATGGTGAGCTGCGCGGGATAGGAGGCGGCGCAGGCTTCGCTGGCCCGCTTGCCCCAGTTTCCGATCAACTCGCCCATCACTGCCGCTCCTTCCCAAATCAACGCCGGTGCGAGGACCGCTATCGGCAGCATGCGCGACTCACAGCGCGTCGACTGCCGATACCGCCTCACCTTTCAGGCCGCGTTGCTCGACTTGCTGCTTGAGCTTGCTGCGCACGGCTCCGCGGTCAGCTTCTTTGGTGCCGAGGCGCACCAGCGTAGCAAGTTTCGCGAGTTCGGACTCGCTCATCACGCTGCTCTCGTCGACCAGCTGGTCGACCCGTGCCTGCAGCGACTTGCCCTTGGGCCGATGCTTGAGCCCGGCGATGCGCTTGGCCTCGATCACCGCATAGTGCGGTGCGAGCACTTCGTCGCCGATCGCCTGGTGGATGGCGCCGATCCCTTCGACCAGATGATCGCCGCCGATCACGAGCACGACATGCGCGTCCGGGGTCGCGAGCATCTTGTGTGCTGCCGCAGCGTGCGAGTCGCTCTTCGCTCCGGTGACGAGAATGGTGGTCTCGCCCTGCACGACCGCGTCGACGCCGCCGGCCTCCCAGCGCACTTCGGCACCGATGGTGTAGAGTCCCGCTGCCGGAAACAATGCGCCTTGCGCGCCGCGCAGCAAGGTGAGATCGTGCGTTACCGATTCGTTCGGCCCCAGCACCTGCATCGGGTGTTCCTCGATGCAGCGGACCAGCGGACTAAAGCTGCGCGCCGTGCCCGAAGAATCGGTCACCCAGCCGCGCACGAACTCCGATTTGAGGCTGATCGTCGCGGGCGTCTCGATCGGCATGTCGCCGGTGTTGATCAGTTCGAGCTTGACGCGCGCCGGCGCGCCGATCGGCACTTCGCCGAGCAGCGGCGTGATCCGCAGCTCGAGTCCCGGAACCATGAGGTCGGTGTCGGTCGGCGTGATCGGCGGCGCCGTCATCGACGCCGTACCGAACGCGGCTCCGCCCGGGCGGACGAACAAGTCGGGATAATGGCGCAACCGCTTGAGGTCGTCAGGTGCGTAGGCCCAGCGGATGTTGGTCGGGAACGGCTGTGCCGCGGTGGCCGAGGCCGCGATCACGTCGGTGGTGTTCATGAAGCCGTTGTCGACGGTATTGTGGTACAGGCCGAACGCGTGGCCGAGTTCATGCACCGCCGTGCGGAAGAAGGGCGCGGGCGAGGCGCCGAAGCGCTGTCCGGCGACCTGCCCCCACTCGGGCGTGCTGGGGATCATCCAGGCGGTGGCGATGCCGACACCTTCGCGCGGAACCTTGTTCGAATCGGTACCGCCGGCATCGTACATGATGCCGCGCGGCGTTGAGTCGATCGTCTTCACGGCGAGGATGTGATAATGCCACTCGTTGTCGAGGCTCACGGCGTCGCGGCGCGCAAGCATCGCCGCGTGCATCTCGGCATCGGACCAGCCTGCCCCGCTCGGCTCGGTGACGTTGGTGTCGCTGACGGAGACCTGTGCCTCCCAGTTGAGCGTGTCGAACACCTGCGCCCAGCCGATCCCGCCGCCATTGTCGAGCGGCTGCTCGCAGCCGTTGACGGCATCGATCTCGACGCGGACCTTGCGCAGGCGTGCCGAGAGCCAGCCCATCTTGAGTCGGCCGGTGACTGCGCCGGCGGCGTTCTTGACGTCGCCTTCGAGGTAGTTGGCGCTCGAGGGATAGCCGGCCGGTGCGGCCATGAACGTCATTTGCGCAGTATAAGCGCCGTCGGGCGTCCAGGTGCCGGTCGCGGCGGCAAAGCGATAGAGCTCGAAGCCGAGCGCGAAGCTGTTGCCGAAGACGAACAGCTCGGGGATGTTCGTCACGCGCATATAATAGCGATAGCGCGACCGCGCGAAGACCGGGATTCCCGCCGCGGGATTAGGCGGCGCTCCGAGCACGATGCGGATGGGCCGCTGCGCGATTACGAACTGCGGACGTTGATAGAAGTCGCCGCTCGCAGTGCGCCCACCGAACACGCTTTCGACGCGCATCGTGCCGTCATAGCTGATCAGCGGGCTCGCCGTTGGCGAATAGTTGAGCAGCCAGCAGCCGGCGCGGACCGAGCGCCGCATGATCGGGATGAGGCGCCCGAGCCGCTCGGGATCGAGCGTGTCGCGCTCAACCGACGGGTCCTCGCCATCGGTGGCAGCAAGCTCCGGATCGAGCGTGGGGTCGAACCCCGTCGCGATCGTGTCGGGAAGCGGCGGAAGGGAAGAGTCGAGCTCTGGAGATGACGTCGGCATGGTCGAACCTCGCAGGGTCGGCGCGCCCGGATCGCAGGCGCGACGGACCGGTTGGCCGCGCACGCCACGGGACGGCGACGCGGGTTTGATGCAAACAAGCTCGGGCGTCTCCCCAATGGGGGGCCGTAGCTTGCGACTCCGAAGGCGCTCAGTGCGATGTCTTTTTAAAAAGCAGTTCGTGCAGTGCAGTTCGTGCAGTGACCGTTTCATGCAGTCGCCGATGCAGATCTCCAGCAGAGATCGCGCGACTCGGCAGCAGATACGATACTCTAGCGTATCGATTTTGCAAGAATGATTCGAAGTTGATCGACCGTCACATCATTCCGGGTATGAAATAAAAGTCAGACAGAAATTACGCGGGTTCGTGGAGTTTAGGGGTGAACCTCCCGACAAATCTTGTGCACCCCAGCAATTATATTGTGCGATGCAACATGGGTTGTACTGAAAGGGGCGTGACGACGCGTTAGGCCAGCGCCTTGGCCTGCCGTCCTCCGCCGTTGCGCCACGCCGCGGGCGTGCTGCCGAATTCGGCGGAGAACCAGCGCGTGAACGCGCTTTGGTGCGAATAGCCCGCCAGATGCGCGACCGTCGCAATCGAATGATATTCGCTCGCGAGGTAGCGCTGCGCGAGTTCGCGGCGGACGTCGTTGAGCAACTCGGCGAAGCTCCAGCCGTCCTTGTCGAGTGTGCGTTGCAGCGTGCGCACCTGGAGTCCGAGATTTTCGGCGACGCGCTCGATCGTGGCATTGCCACTGTGGATCAGGAGGTAGATTGCGCGGCGGGCGCGTTCGGCCGCCGTTCGCTCGGGTTCGCTGGTGCGCACCAAACTGAGCAGCCGCTCGGCGTTCCGCGCCATCGCGGCGTCGGCGATCGGATTGGGCAAGTCGAGCAGCGTCGAGCGACTGACGACGCCGTCGAATTCGGCATCGAACTCGACGCGGCACTGGAATACCCGCCGATGCGTTCCAGTGTCGGCGGGCGCGCGGTGCGTGAAATGGACGCTCTCGGGCTGCCAGCGCCCCCGCATCACTTCGCTAAGGGTGCGATAGAAGACTGCGATCGCGCACTCGATGGTCTGCGGATCGGAATAGCTCGGCTGTATGAGCGTGCGGATGATCGATGTGTCGCCATGATCGTCGATTGCGAGCGTGACGATGTCTTGCATGTGACGCTGGAAGCGCGTGATCGTATCGATCATCGCGCGCAGATGGGGCTGATGCTCGAGCAGCAGGCTGATCGGCCCCAGGCTGGCGAAGGTGCGGCATTCGGCGATCAGCAATCCGAAATCGGCGCGCCCGGAAAGGCGCGCCGATTCGACGAGCAACCCGACCGCGGCAGCGGCGGGCAAACGGCATTCCGGATCGGAAAGTTGATCGGGACTTATGCGCGCGGCGCGCAGCACCTCATAGGGGTCGAGCCCGGCGAAGCGCGCAACTTCCACATAGTTGGTGAGCGCAACCGCGCGGACCGTCGGCGCCATGGGCAATCGTCCCCTATCGTCTCGCCCTTGCCGTGTTGCACGGTCGTGAGACCGTTCGCGCGACCACAGTGTCTTGTCGTCAACTGTAAACGGACTGTCGCGCCCGGTAAATGCACGGCGCGCCGCTGCCGCCTATCCGCACCGCTCGTTCGGCCCCGCAACCAGGGGCAATTGGAGGCAGTGGTGACAAGCGCGATTGGGCAGCGGCAATTCGGGGGCGAGGCGGGGACAGTGCCGCGCGCTGCTGCGAACGATCCGCGCCAATTGCGGATCGGCGTGTTGGAAGGTGTGGCACCGACGCTGATCCACGAACTTGCCCAGCCACTCTCGGCAGCGACGGCCTATCTCGACAATTGCGCGCTCCAGATCCGCGGCAAGATCGCTGGCATGGAGGAACTGCTCGCCGACATCGAGCGCGCCAAGGCGCAGGCGCAGCGTGCGACGGCGATCCTTCGCAACCTGCGCGAGTTCGTCCTGCAGGGTCGAGTCGCGTGCCGGTCCGAGGCATTGCGGCGGATCGTCGACGACGCGCTGGCGACGGTGCCCGGCATCAACGGAGTCGAGGTACAACTCGGCTATCACGCAGCAGGCGTATATGTCGTCGGCGATCGCATCCAGCTGATCCAACTCTTCGCCAATCTGTTCGCCAACGCCGTGCAGGCAATGCAGGCGAGCCCGGTCAAGAGACTGCGCATCGTCACCGCGGCGGCTGGCAACGACACGCTGATCCGGATCGAGGACAGCGGGGCCGGACTCAGCGCCGCCGTCTATGCGCAATTGTTCGAACCGTTCGTAACGACGCGTCCCGACGGCAGTGGCCTGGGCCTACCGATCTGCGCCACGATCGTCCGCACGCACAACGGCCGGATCTGGGCCGATCCCCCGGAAGCCGGCGCGGGCGCGGCGTTCAACCTGTCGCTACCGGCGCTCTTGGTGCCGGCGGATGACGCGACGTGACCGAGATCCACATTATCGACGACCATCGCGCGCTGGCCGACGCCCTGGCGCAACTGGTGGCGCGTCGGCTTGGCTGGGTGCCGACGGTCTGGGTGTCGGCGCAGGCGTTTCTCGCGAAGGCCGCAACGCTTGGGCCGGCAGTGGTGTTCGCCGATCATCACAGGCCGAGCACCAGCGGCGTCGCGCTGCTCGAGGCATTGGCGGGGGATGCCCGGTTCGTTTCCATACTGATGACCGGCACCGCCGATGTCGGGGTCGCGGTCGCTGCGTTTCGGGCAGGGGCGATGCACGTGATCGAGAAGCCTTGCGAAACCGAGGAACTGATCGCGTCGCTCGAAGCGGCGGCCGGGCGCCTTGAAGCTGCAGCTCCGCGGATCGTGGCACAGCGGTGCATCGCCCGGCTCAGCCCGCGCGAACGCTATGTGCTGGACGGAATGCTACGCGGCGATGCCAGCAAGGTGATGGCGATGGATCTTGGAATCAGCCTGCGGGCGCTCGAAGTCTATCGGGCGGCGATGATGGGCAAGCTACACGCCGCGTCGGTGACGGAAGCCCTGCAATGCGCGTGCGCAGCCGGGTTGGTGCCCGAAGCCGGCCGTCGTGGCGATCTGGTCGACTGACGAGGCGCCGGCGCCCAAAGATATCAAGTCTGCACGTCTAAAAGGAAAGCATCATTGACACCACTTGCCTCATGACGTAAAGCGACCTTGTCATATCGACAAGGAACCTTTCATGAAAGCCAATCGCGCGCAGAAGCGCTACAATCGCGATGTCCTGATCCTGATGACGGGCTATGTCATCGCCCTGACGAGCGTGGTCACCTACGCGCGCGGCCATGGGCCGCTGCGCGGAGCCGAAGGCGCGGTGCTCGCATTGCTGCCGGCTCTGCCGATCATCGGCGTGTTCGGCGTGATGGCGCGCTATCTGATCGAGGAGAGCGACGAATATGTCCGCAGCCGGTTCGTGCAGCAGGCACTGATCGCGACCGGTCTTACGTTGAGCGTCTGCACCGCCTGGGGGTTTCTCGAAAACTTCGGCGTCGCCCCGCACGTCTACGCCTATTATGCGGCGATCCTGTGGTTCGGCGCGCAGGGCCTGGTGGCACTCTATAGCTGCCTCGCGCGCCTCCTCGGCCGAGGAGGGGCGGCATGAAAAACCGCCTCAAGGTGCTCCGCGCCGAGCGGAACTGGAGCCAGCAGGATCTGGCCGATCGGCTCGAGGTCTCACGCCAAAGCGTCAATGCGATCGAGACCGGTCGCTACGATCCCTCGCTCCCCCTCGCTTTCAAGATCGCCGACATTTTCGGCCTGGCGATCGAAGCAATCTTCACCAATCCCCGTCTGGAGAATGACCAATGATCCGCCGCCTTCTGCCGTTCTTCGATTGCCGCGACAGCGGGCTGCGCTGGCTGGCGATCGCACTCGCCATCTATGTCGCGATCACGTCGCCGCATGCGCATGGCCAGACCGCGCAGATGGGCCATATCTCCGTGACCGCCAGCGGGAAGGGAACACCGGTGCTGCTGATCCCAGGCCTGTCGAGCCCAGGCGAGACCTGGGCCGGCGTGGCAGCGGGGCTAGCCGCCAAGCATCGCGTCTATGTCGTGCAGATCAACGGCTTTGGCGGCGATTCGCCGCAGGCCAACCTGCAGCCCGGTATTCTTGCCGGCGCAGTGACGGAACTCGACGCCTATCTGGCGAAGGAGCATATGCACGGTGCCGCGGTAGTCGGGCATTCGATGGGGGGCCTGATCGCGCTGATGCTGGCGAAGGCGCATCCGGGCGACGTGTCACGGCTGATGATCGTCGATGCGCTGCCGTGGATCGGCACTCTGTTCGGCGCGCAGCAGGTGGTGCAGGTCGAGGCCCAGGGCAAAATGCTGCGCGACCAGATGGCGGCGCAGTACGGCAAGCCCAATCCGGCCAACGACCAGGCAGTGGCGGCGACCAACGCGCTGAAGCCGGAGTCCCGCGCCAAGATCGCGGGCTGGTCGGCGATGGCCGACAAGCGCGTCGCGGGGCAGGCGCTCTTCGAGGACCTCACGACAGATCTCCGTAGCGACGTTGCGAGCATCGCGCAGCCAATCACGCTGGTAGTGCCCTATGGTGGCGCCAACAGCCAGATGCAGGCTGAGGCCGTCTATCGCGCGGCCTATGCATCGGCGCAGCATCTGGCGCTGGTTGCGATCGGGGACAGCGGCCACTTTGCCATGCTCGATCAGCCCGCGGCGTTCGACCAGGCTCTGACCGAGTTCCTCGCCCGATGAGTTCTCGTTTGGAAACGCGCACCTACGCGCGTTTCCAAACAATTGCCCGCTGTGCATCCATCCGCCGCCCCGCACGTTAGGAAATACAGACGGCGCGCAGCAATGCGCGTCGCGGCGTCGGATGGATCGGATCCCGGCGCGACAAAAGGGTCCGTACGACGGAGGAGAGTGACATGAAGTATTTATTCACGGCAGCCGCGCTGGCGGTGGCCATCGGAGTCGCCGCGCCGGCGGCGGCGCAAAATGGGCGCGACTGGAATGGCGATCGCGGCGCGAGCAGCGACCGCGACTGGAATGGTGACCGCGGCTGGGATCGCGATGCTTTCTGGCGGGACGCTCCGTCGGATAGCTGGCAGCGGATCAATTTCCTCCAGCGGCGCATCGAGCGCGGCCGAGCGGACGGTTCGCTCACTGCGCGCGAGGCCGCCCGGGCGCAATATCAGCTGGCAACGTTGCGGCGCCAGGCTTCGCGTATGCGCCGGCGTGACGGCGGCGACCTGAGTAGCGCGAACGAGGCATGGCTGCAGACGCGGCTCGATAGGCTGAGCCAGCAAGTGCGCTGGGCGCGGAATAACAGCGAAGTTGGGTATCGCGACAACCGCGACAATTTGGATCGGTTTTCGACGTCCTATGACGCGCGACGCTATTATCGCGATGGACCGCAATATAGCGAGCGCAGGCTCGGGCCGAGCGACGAGGTCTATCGCGGCTCGGACGGGCGCTATTATTGCAAGCGCAATGATGGCACCACCGGCCTGATTGTCGGTGGCGTGGGCGGCGCGGTGCTCGGCAATGTGATCGACGGCGGTCACAACCGCGCGGCGGGCACGCTGATCGGCGGTGCGCTGGGTGCGATCCTCGGCAAGTCAGTCGACCAGAATTCGAGCGATGTGCGCTGCCGCTAACCGGTAGATGTTCTGAATCTTGGAAGGGCTCGTGGGCTTCGGCCCGCGAGCCTTTTTTTGCGCAGCATGGGCGAAGCCGGTTTGGAACGTTGATGTGCCAAGTCGAGCCCGCGGACGATCAATCCATGGGGGTGCGCGCATAGCAGGCCCTTGGGTCAGGCGTGCGTTTGCTCCGCGCAATAGCGTTCGACGAACGTCTGGTGAGGGGGCAATGTCGCGACTTGCTGCGCCACCTGGCCGCGGATCTGCTCGAGCATCCCCTTGAGTTGGCCGGGCGCCATGAGCTCCGCGACCTTGTGCCACGCCTTTGGCTGCAGGCGCTGGCCGAGCATCACTTGAATCCAGCTGTCCACGCGGAACAAGTCGTCGGAGGCCTGCCAAGCCTGCGCGGATTCGGCGAATAGGGCGATACGTTCCTTGAGGGTGTCCGGCACATCGAGGGCGCGGCACATCCGCCAATAGCCGCTGTCATCGCGCTCGCTGAGCTTGAAATGCAAAATGACGAAGTCGCGAACGCGATCGATCTCGTTGTCGGCGATCTGGTTGTAGCGCTCGCGCAGCGCAGCGCCGGTGCTGCCGAACGGGAACATCTGGATCAGCCGTGTGATGCCGATCATGAACAAGTGGATGCTGGTCGATTCGAGCGGCTCGACGAACCCCGACGACAGCCCGAGCGCGACGCAATTGCGTTCCCACACGCGGCGCCGCTTGCCTGGCACGAAACGAATCAGCCGCGGTTCGGTGCGCGGTGTGCCGACCACCATCGCGAGCAGCCGGTCGCGCGCAGAATCGACCGAGATATGGTCGCCGCAGAAGACCAACCCGTTGCCGACGCGATGCTGCAGCGCGATCCGCCATTGCCAGCCGGAATCGTGCGCGAGAGCGCGGGTGTAGGGCGCGGCATCGGCGACGGCGTCGGTCTGGACCGCCCAGGCGCCATCGTTGGGCAGCCAGTGTCGCCAGTCGACATAGTCGACGCCGAGCGTCTTCTCGATCAGCAATGCGCGGAAGCCGGTGCAGTCGATGAACAGGTCCCCGTCGATGCGCTCGCCGTTTTCAAGGTGGAGCGCGGCAATGTCGCCGTCCGGGTGCTGCTCGACTCGCGCGATCTTGCCCTCGACCCGCCGGCAGCCGTCATTCTCGGCGATCCGCCGCAGGAAGCGGGCATAGAGGCCGGCGTCGAGATGATAGGCATAGTTGAGCGGCGGTTCGGCGCCGTGCGCGAAGCGGTTGCCGAGCCCGGCGAGCAACTCGGGATAATAGTCGCCGAGTTCGCCGCCATAGCCCTGGTCGCGCGCATGCAGCCAGAAATGCTGGAAACCGGCAACCCAGCTGTTCAGGGGGGCGGTGCCGAAGCTGTGGAAATAGCGGTCGCCGATCCGTCCCCAATCCTCGAATGCGATGCCGAGCTTGAAGGTTGCCTGAGTGGCACGCATGAACGCGCGCTCGTCGATGCGGAGATATTCGTGGAACGTGCGCGCGGTCGGGATCGTCGCTTCGCCGACACCGATCGTGCCGATATCATCGGATTCGACGAGGGTCACCTGCACCAGCCGACCGAGCTGGCGTACCAGTGCGGTCGCGGCGATCCAGCCCGCGGTGCCGCCGCCTGCCACAACCACGCGCGTCGGAGACGAGTTCATCGTTGCAGCTTCCTGAGAATGGTTGCGCGCAGCCGGCGCGCGATTGTGTCGTCGATCGGCGCGAGCGGGCCGTGCGCGTGTTCGGGAAGATGCGCGCGGATGCGTTCGGCATCGCCGAATACGTAATAGTCGAACAGCGCGCGCCACGCCGCCTTCTCGCTGTTCGGCCGATCGCGCAGGCTGAGCATGGCGTGGAGCAACGTCGATTGGGGCGTGTCGATGTAGCCGGGCGAGCGGTTCCACCAATAGTTGATCAAAATGTTGAACCCGGCGAGCGCCTCGACATGGTGCCACCACAGGGCTGGGTAGACGAGAATGTCACCGGGCTCCATCTCGGCGATCTGCGCGACGGCGAGTGCCTCGGCAAACCGAGGAAAGCGTTCGAGATCGGGTGCGGCAACGTCGACCATGCTTACCACCTGGCCGCCCGGCGTAGGCTCGAGCGGCCCCGGATAGAGGTTCGCGACCTGGTCCGGCGGGAACAAAGTGAAGCGCCGTCGCCCGGCGACGCACACCGCGATGTTCGGAGTCGCGTCGTAATGACAGCTCGCGGTCGTGCGATTGCCGATCCAGATCGTCGACAGCCCGGGGTTCGCGGCGAGCATTGGATGGATTGCGGCGAGCTCGAGCCGGCTGGCTGAGTCGAGGCTCGGAAACACTGTCGGAATGTCGGTCGAGCCAATGTAGAGCGCGGGCGCTTCCGGATCATCGCGGGCGGCAAGCAGTTCGTCGAGCACCGGCGCGAGCGGCTCGCGGGTGCCGGTGAAATTGAAGCCGTCGACTGCCTCGTTGTAGAAGAACCTCCCCTTGATCGCAGGATCGCCGCGGAACACCACCACCGGTTGGCCGGCATGGCCCTGTTTGAGCATCGCGACCGCTGCCGCCGGATCGGCGAGGCCGGCCTGGACCAGCGGCCATTCGGCCGCCGCATCCTTGAACAACGTCGGCTGGTCGGCGGCGACCAGTGCTTCCCAAGCTGCGCCGACGGTCAGTGCGCCGGATCGGGTGTTCACCGGGCGCACGGCGATCAGCCCAGCAGCGCGCGTTTGCGCGCGGCGAGCGCGCCGAAATTGCCGAGCGAGGCGGCAGCGAGCACCGCCGGTTGGAGCAGGCCGGCACCATTGAGCCGCGCGAGTGCGTCGCCACTGAGCGCGTCGATCCGCGCGGGTTCTATCGCGAGAAAATCCTCGAAGCGTACGACATCGGAGTCAGTGACCGAAACCTCGAGTGCGACAGGTTGGACGAGACCGAGTTCGTCGAAAATGGGGGTGGCAGCCTGCATCACCTCGCGTCCGACGTGGATCTCGCGCAACGCCTGCATCGCCCATTCGAGCGCGCGCGCATGGCCACCGTGGGGAAGGAACACTGGCAGGCTGTCGGCGGAGTCCGCCGCGACGATGCGCGGATGATCGAGATCGACGTGGAGCAGCGGCTCGTCGCCCGTCAGTCCGATCAGGAACGGGCCTCGGCGCGCCCAGGCTGGTATGTGACGCGCCGACCAGCGTGCGCCGTCGAGGAAGAGATTTTCGTCGCGATCGAAGCCGAGGATTGCCTGTGCCTGAAGCAAGCCGTCCGCCTGGCGTTGGAACAGGATCGGATAATCGCGCTGCGCGGCGGCGAATTCGGGCAGGAACAGCGGCATCTGGTTGACCGCGTCGCCATAAGCTGCGCCGAACCCGCTCGCGACCCGGAGATCGGCGTGGGTCACATTGTCGAGACGCGCAGTGCGGGCCATCGGGACGGAACTCCGAAACCAAGGTCGGTCGGTGGCGGGACCCTATCTGGGGCAACAAAAAAGGGAAAGGCCGCCACGCCAGCGTGGCGGCCTTCCCCCTTTTGCTGGGCGCCAAGCGACCAGGTCAGAATTTCCAGCGCGCGCCGAACAGGTAGCGGCTGCTTCCCTCGACCACGAACCAGGGTTGGTTGGTCGTACGTGCATAGGTGGTCACGTCCGACTTGGTGAGGTTGATGCCTTCGAACGACACTGCGATGTTCTTCGTGATGTCGTAGCTGATGTTGAGATCGAGCTGGTTATAGGCCTTCACGAACACCGGGTTCCGTGAGTTGCCGCGGCTGTTGTTCGAGAGGAAGTTGCCGCGCCAGTTCCACGCCAGGCGGGCAGACAGGCCGTATTTCTCGAAGATCAGATTCGCGTTCGCCGTGTCCGACAGGCCGAGCAGCGCGAACTGATCGGCATTGGTCGGTGCAGTGATGTCGAACGAGACGTCGCCCTTAACTAGGGTGTAGGCGGCGGAGACGCCGAAGCCGGTGTTACCAAGGAAGTACTGACCCGCGACTTCGAGGCCGTAGATATGGCCTTCCTTGTTGTTGACGGGCTTTTGAACGCGGAAGTTATATAGCGGATCGCTCGAATTGGCGGTGACATTATAGGCCGCGAGAGTCGAGTCGATGAACGCCTGGCTGAGGTTGCCGTTCGCGTAATTGGCCTGGAACTGGGATTGCGCCGCGGCAAGGCCGAACTGATCGATCAGCGCCGTCATGGTGAATAGGTTCACATCCGACAGATTGGCGCCGATGCTCTTGAGGTAGTTCGCCGCGTCGCCTGAACGTGTGCCGGCGGCACCCGACGAAGGGTCACGCAGACCGAACAGCGTGGCATTTTCCTGACCCGCGCCGACGAAGTTCTTCACGCGCTTGTCGAAGAAGCCCAGCGAAAGATAGCTCGAGCGAGCGAAATACCATTCGAACGAGACGTCGAAGTTGTCCGAGACGAGCGGCACCAGGTTCGGGTTGCCCGAAGTCGCATTGGGAATGCCGCCGAGCAAGGTCGGGCGGTTCGGATTGTTCGAGCCGATGTCGATTGCCGAAAACAGCGAGCCGAAGTCCGGGCGGGCAATCGTCTTGCCATAGGAAACGCGCGCCTTGAACTTGTCTGTCACGTCGACCGAGAAGTCGAGCGCCGGCAGAATATGGTCGTAGCTGTTCGAAACATTGACGGCGGCCGCTGACGTTGCCGCAATCTTGGTGAAATCATTGTCGGCATCCCAGCGCAACTGCACCGGCGGCGTCACCAGCGAAATCGATGTCGAGTCGGTGTGCTCGTAGCGTACGCCGGCCACGATGTTGACCGGCCGGCCCATCAGTTCGGTGCTGACGTCGGCCTGGACATAAGCAGCCCAGATCCGTTCGTTGACTCGGTTGTCGCTGTTGCCGTTGACGCTGCCGAAGCCCGGATATTTGTTGCCGAGCAACGTGTAGAGCTGTGTTGCGTCGCCGCGGAACGCAGTCAGCAGCGCGCCGGTCTCGTTCGGGCTGAAGTGCCTGAACTGGCACTGCAGACAGAAGCTGTGGACCACGCCTGGCGCATATTGCTGAACGTCGCCGACGTGCGCGACGCCCCAGTCGCCGAGCGGCTGATAGGTGTCGACGCGGGTCTGGTGCATCTTGCTGTCGCGGAAAGCGCCGCCGAAGCTGACCAGATTGTGATCGCCCAGGTTCCAAGCGCCATCGAGGCGAACCTCGTTGGTGGTCTGGGCTTGCTGCGACCTGGTGCTGCGCGCGACTTGCGAGCCGAGATCGGCCACGTCGAGCACGCCGTTGTTGTTGCCATTGCCGCCCGTCGCCGGATTGTCGTTGAAGGTAATCGCCTGCGTCGGGAAGCCGTTGACGATCGACAGCGTCTGGCCGGCGATGCCCTTTTCAGCGATCGCGACCAGTGTCGATGAATGGCCGAGCGGGTTGGCCGGGAGCGCTTCGGCCTTCGAATGCTGGCCGTCGAGCGTAAAGGTGAGGTTGTCGGTCGCCTTGAACTTGGCATTCAGGCCGAATTCCAGCATCTTGGCCTTGACGGAGCGATACTGTTGTTCGAACCCGCCGTCCTTGGTGCCGCTGATGATGTCGGTGATCGCGATAGCCGTGGCGACCTGTTTGTTGCTGTCGAACACCACCTTGCTGAACGGGCGGTTGAGCCAGGTTGCCTGGTCGGTGCGCTGCTCGGATGCCTTGTTCTGGTAATAGGTGACGTCACCCGTGATCTCGAGGCTGTCGGTCGGCTTGAACTGCAGCGTCGCCTGGCCATTGATGCGCTCGCGCTGGAACTCCGAATATTCGAGGCGGATGTCGTTGGGGAAGGCAACGAGCGTGCTCGCCGACGGTGCGTTCTGATAGGTGGTCGTACCGGTGACGCGGCCATTGTTCGGATCGGAGAAAGTCGAGAAGGGCTCGACGTTCCAGTCGTTGACGGTCGCAGACGGTGCCGAATTGTTGCGGCGCTGCCAGCTGCCGAACAGGCCGATGCCGAAAGTGCCGTCATCGTTCGACCAGTTGAGCAGGCCAGAGACTTCCGGCGTCACGCGCGCATAGGCGGTGTCACTGCTGTCGAGCACGGCCTTGGCACCGATCGAGCCGGTGAAGCCGCGGACCTTGCCGTCGAGCGGCTTGCGCGTCACGACGTTGATCGTCGCGCCGATGCCGCCGGAGGTGATCGCCGCGCGTGCCGTCTTGTACACTTCGAGGCGGCTGACCCCTTCCGAGGCGAGGTTTGAGAATTCGAACGAGCGCGTCGTGCCGGATACGAAGTCGCCGTTCTGATCGCCGCCGATCGAGGCGATGCTAGCAGTCGGGAGCGCGCGCCCGTTCAACGTGACGAGATTATAGCCTGGCCCGAAGCCGCGCACGGTGACCTTCGAACCTTCGCCGTTCACGCGGTCGATCGACACGCCGGTGATACGCTGAAGCGATTCGGCGAGGTTGGTATCGGGGAACTTGCCGATGTCTTCGGCCGAGATGCCATCGACGACGCCCGAGCTATTGCGCTTGAGGTCGATCGACCGATCAAGTGACGCGCGCACCCCGGTTACGATGATCGTGTCCTGGTCTTGGTCGACAGCCGGCGACACCGGCGCCGTTTGGGCATTGGTAGCGCTACCAAAAAGCGCTGATAAGGAAATGACCGAGGCGGAACACGCCAAGACGCGAGCTATGCGATATCTGTTCATTTCACCTCTCCCTGCTTTGCGGTCAGTTCTACAAGCTGACGGTCAACACGCTTAAAGCGGCTGGTAGCGCTAGCAATTGTCGCAAAGTGTGTCAACGCCCGACAACGTTGTATCGGGCCAGGTCGTGGCGCTCCCGAGCACAGCCCAGGCGGCATGGCCCACCTCATCTGCCGAAAAAATATGAAATCACAATTTCGTAAGAGTTGAGCGAGGCCGCTCATCTTGACGGCTGCTGCCATCCCGGAACGTCTGTCTAGCGCTCCCGGACTGTGAGGTAGCGCTTACAACTTTGCCTCGCTCGCGCGACTAGGTCAGATCTATCGAGCCCCGCGCGTGCCACCGAAAAAGGGCCGGGAGCAGCTCCCGGCCCTTTCCGCGCGACGAACATTGTGCGTCAGAGCATCGTCCAGCTTTGATAATAATAGCTGCTGCGCGGTTGCTCCTCGTTCTCGCGGAAGAAGGCGCCCGAGCGTTCCTCATCGCGCCAATGCGCCTTGGCCTGTTCGGCGGTCTTGCGGATCATCACCTTCTTGTCGTCGACTGCATCGATCCAGCGCGACGGAATCGAATGATGATGGCCGCCTGCATCGGCATCGCCCTTGGTCAGGAGGATGCGGTCGCCGCGGACCTTGTCGACCGTGCCAATATGCGCCCCGTCGCTGCCGACGACTTCCATATGCTCGCGCACGCGCTCGAGCGAGGTGCGCTGGCTTTGGCGCTCGGAGCGCCATGCGCTGAATTCGTTGTCGAACTTCTGCGCATTCTCGCGGCGGTATTCCTGATAGTCGCGATCGAGGCTGGCGACCTGGCGCGAGCGCCAGTCGTGATAATCGCGATCGCTCTGGCGCAGGTCAGCCTGGCGGCGGCGCTCGGCGTCCTCGTCGCCGAACCATGAGCGGATCTCGTCGCCGGCGCGATCGAAGAAGCCGCGTTCCTCCTCACGCCGACGTCCATCGCCGCGGTCGCGGTCATAGCCGCCGGCGCGATAATCGCGCGAGCGGTCATAGTCATAGTCGTAGCCGTGTCGCCGGGCCTGGCCGCGCGCGCTATAATCGCGGTCCCAGTCGCCTTCGGGCCGGTAGCTGGCGGTGGTGCGGTCGCGATAGGTGTCGCCTCGGGTCTGGCGGTCGCCAATCATTCCGGCAGCTTCATAATCGCGCGCACTCGAATAGCGGTAACGATCGTCATAGTCGGACCGTTCGCGCCGCGAATAGTCGTCTCGCGGCTCCTCGGTGCTGCGGAAACGCGGATCAGCCATCTTATCCTCCTGGAATTACGCTACAAAGCGGACTCGGGCGCCACAGGCGCCGCGTAGGAGATTCAGCGAGCGACGGACCGGTTTGGTTCCCGGTCTCCACCGCAGTGCGATCGCATTTCGCCGTGCGCGAAATCGTGGAGTTCCGGAGGTTGCATCGCGTGGGAAGTGCCGCTAAGGGCTGCGCTCCCCGGCGCTAGCGGGGGTTTCGGCGGGGCCGTAGCTCAGTTGGGAGAGCGCTGCAATCGCACTGCAGAGGTCAGGGGTTCGACTCCCCTCGGCTCCACCAGGTTTCCAAATGCGAAGCCTGCACCGCCCCTAACCAATCGTTGAAATCCATCGTCAGCAGCGCCGTTCCGTGCGCGCAGGCTCACCGAAACGACGGTGGCTGCCGCATTTCGCGGAGCCATCCGAACGCCACGCCGGCGTTCACGGTTAGCGAAATGCGGGAAGGGCGAGACGCGCGGCACCGAGGGATCGGTTCGCCGCCGCGCGTCTCAATGCCATAACGATACCGTTCCGATCAAACCGGACACCGTTCGAAAAGAATCTGCAGCAATTCCGAATCTTCGTGCGTCAGCGGGCGCGGCGCGGCGACGGATGCTCGGCCGAGCCGCGCAACGCCGCGCTGGCGGCGCGCGTATAAGCGTCGGCTTCGGTATCGGCCGGCCCACCCCAGGCAAACAGCGGCGCAGCTTCGCGGCGTATCCGCGCGGCGACGCGTGCGACTTCGTCAGCGGTGGGTTCGCGTGCCTCGGCGATACAACGCGCGACTTCCGCTGCCACCAGCGGGTTGCCGAATTCGGTCATCTCCCCTCCCGACATAACGCGCGTTGCCCGCAGCCAACATGGGATGCGGGATCGGTGGCTCAACGCGGCAAGGATCGCGGAGTTGCGCGCCCGGCGGCGTCCGCAGGAATTTATGCGCCAGTCAGATCGCGTTATTCTGGAGGTCATCGACACGCTGAAGGATGCGGTCGAGACGCCGCGCCTCACCATCGTCCTCCCGACCGATTGCCTCGGCGAGCCGTTGCAAGAGAAACTCCGGCGCCCGGGCGCCATGTTGCGCAATCGTTTCGTGCGCGGCCTTGTCGATCAGCGGCACAATTTCCTCCGAATCATGGAACTGGCGATAGTCGTGCGGTGGCGGGACGCCATTCCGCATTTGCGCCTAGTTTCATCGCCGCGAATTATGCATTCAGTATTGGCGCACGAGTCGATCCTGCCCGGAATTTAGCGATTCCCGGTCGAAATACGAGAATAGCCCGCACGGGCGGGTACATTACCGGCGTCCCAGATCGGGCCGAGCTATGCGAAGTGCTTAGAGGTGATCCTGGCGCATCCAGCGCAGCTTGGTGCGCGCAAGTGGGCGGCCGCATCCCCGGCATACCGAACGATAGCGCCACCCGTCATGCCACAAGTCCGTTTTGGGACCGCGCGTGTGATGGTCGAAGAGACACAGCAACTTATACAAGGGGTTGGCAGGCAAGCGAGCCTCCCGGCTTTAGGCAGCAGTTGCAGCATAACAGGATTGTGCCTGCACGCCCAGTGTAACTGATCGCCGCCGCAACGGCAGGGAGGACGAGGATGAACGCTCCACCCCCGCGCCGCGGTCTGGGGCGGCACTTGGTGCGGCCGCGAAATGGCTGCGGAACTCCGGGCCCAGCCTGCGCGTCTAGGGCTGGTGCGGGGCAGCCAGAGGGTAACGAAATGCTGTGGACGATCGTGGTCATCCTGTTGATTCTTTGGGCCCTGGGCTTTGCCGTGCACATCGGCGGCGGGCTCATTCACTTGCTGCTCGTGATTGCGTTGATCGTGGTCGTGGTGCGGCTGTTGCAAGGGCGTTCAGCGGTTTAGGACGTATTGCTCGTCGCCAAGATCCGCTGCGACCGACCGTCGCCGCGCATGCATTTACGCGCTGCGCGCCGGCGGCGAGCCGTCGCGACCTAGGAGCAGTTTGTCGTCATGTTGCGGATTGTGGCGGATTTTTCCAAGGCACGGACGAAGCGGATGGTTAGCATGGCCCGTGGGGGAACTCTGCGGGTCTCTCTGCAGACCATCCGAGCGCGCGACACCCTGTAGCGCGTTCCGGGCGGCGCCGGCGCCAGTCCCGAGGATTTGGCGCCGGTAGCCCCGACGATCTGGGCAAAACGGCAAGCGCTGTCAGCTTTGGCTGGGTGCGCGTTCTGCCGCTCGCGCGGCGTAGCGCTTCGTCGTCGAGCAAGCCAGCTCGGCATAGCGGATCGCATAGGTCTTGCGGTCGCCTGGTGCGAAGGGGGAGGGCCCCGCGATCTCGACATAATGCGCGTCGAACTCACGTTCACCGGCGGCGACATAGTCGTTCCACTGCCAGCCGGCGCGGCCGAGCAGCAGTTCTGTCGCGTCGACAGACGACGGGCGCGCGTCGACGAGCCGCGGTTCGGCGGACGGGCGGGCGGGCATGCGCGAAACTCCCAGGGCGGCGGGCAAGGGAGTAATGCATAATTTGTCGGAGTAGGAAAACGCTAAATGCGTTATTTTGATGCAAATCGGCTCGCCGCGGGCCGGAGCAGTTGCAATGTTGGATCGGCGAAGAGAAGAACATATCATGAACAGTTGCGAGATTCGCCCATGATCACGCTGTCCGAGCCCGCTTGCGAAGCGGGGTGCCTCACCTGCCTGATGCGCTGCGCTATCCTGCCCGAGCGGATCGCCTGGTGGGAGCACGAGATAGAGCAGCTTTGCCGCGAACGGTCTTTGCGCCCGCGTAACCAGGAGATCCGGGATCGGCTGCATAACGCGCTAGCTGTGCATGCAGGCTTGGCGCAACGATACGCGGCAAGTCCGAGATCTTCGTCGCCAGCGTCACTTCGTCGCGAATCGCCTCGCGGAGCATCGCTTCGAGCAGCGCGGCACTAGGCAGCGCCAGCGCAGCCGGGCGTGCCCCCGGTTCCGCATCGCGCGTGCCGGCTCCGTACAGCAGCCATTCGGGCGTGGTTCCAAAGGCGCGGGCATATTCGGGCGCGCGTTTCGCGGGAAATCCGCGATGCCCGTTCTCGTGCCCGATATAGGTCGAGCGCGGCACGCCGAGTGCATCAGCGGCCGCGATCGCAGTGTGGAAGCCGGCGGCGGCGCGCGCATCGCGTAACCGGGCATTGGGTGTCGTGCTCATGCCACACGTCTACATGACGCAAAAAGCGCTTGCAACTTTGGGCGGCAAAATGCGCTCACGCGCGACGTGAGAGATCAGGCGGCGAGTAGCCGGGCGAGTTCCTGCTGCAGCGCGCGATCGAGATCGGCAACGCGTGCGCGTACCTGGCCGCTTACTTCGCGCGTTTCGGCCGTGTTCTGCGCGAGGCTGGCGATCGCGGCGGCAATCCCGACGGCGGCGCTGTCGATCGCCCGGGCTTCTTCGCGTGCCGCAGCCACGCTCTGTGCGATATTGCTGCTTACCCCGTCCTGCCCTTGGGCGGCAGTGGCTGCGTTGGTCGCAAATCCGAGGATCTTGTGCAATTCAGTGTCGATCCCGGCGCTCAGATCGACACTCCCCTGCACCGCGCGCCCGATGTCGTCGACGTGGCGCGAGATGGCAGCGGCGGATTTGGCGGTGGCGTGCGCCAGATCTTTCACTTCGCGCGCAACCACACCGAACCCGCTGTTCCGGCTGTCGTAGCGCGCCGCCTCGATTGCGGCGTTGAGCGCGAGCATATTGGTTTGCGCGGCGATCGCGGCGATGGTGTCGATCGCGACACGGACGTCGGCGAGAGTGGCCAGCAGTTCAGCATTGGCGCTTGCGACCAGCGCGGAACGGCGGCTGGCCAGCGCGACGGCATCGCGCGTGCGCTCCGATTCGCCGCAGATGGCAGAGACCGTCGCCGAGAGGCCGGCGGTGGCGTGCAGAATATGCTCGAGCGAAACCACCGCGCTGGCGGTACGCCGTTCGGCTTCGGCGGCCTCACGCGACTGGTTGCTGGTTGCCGTTGCCGAGGCGTCCGAGCTCGAGTCGAGCCGGTCGGCCATGCGGCCGAGCTCGTCGACGGACGCGGAAAGCGCCGTGCGAACCGATTGGGCGGTAGTGCGTGCGGCTTCGCGCAGCTCCGCGGCGTGGCGGGTACGCTCTTGTTCGGCCTGGGCCGCCGCTGCTTCCGCCTGTCGGCGCGACTGCTGTGCCGCATCGCGAGCGCGTTCGGCCTCGCGCTGCGCCGCCTCGGCAACTTCCCGGGCACGACCGGCATCCTCCGCCAGCAAGCGATGCTCGACGCTCGCTGCCCGCAGCGAGGCGGACTGGCGCCGCAGCAGAATCATGAGGATTCCCGCTGCGGCCAGCAGAATCGACACCGCGGCAACGATCATCGGCGCGATGCGGATGAGGGCGCGGCGGCCCGGTCGCGACGCGCTCCAGGTGATATAGGTCATCGGCGTGCCGGTGGCGTCGTTGATCGCTACGGCCTGGCTCGAGCCCGGCGCGCGCGACAGCCGCATCGGCGGCAAGCGATAGTTGCGCTGCCACTGATCGAGCAACGCTCCATCGATCGTGCCGACATAGACGAGATAGCGCAAATGATCGTCGGGAACCTGATTGATGCCGCGCAGCGGGGAAATGGCCATCGCCGTGAACATCGCCGGGCGGCCGCGATAGGTGCCGAGCACTCCGACGCCTTGCGTCATACGGCTGGCCTCGGCACGCGTGTGCGGCAAGCGGCTCAACAGAGCGACGACTGCCGGGCGTGCGACGCTCGCCAGATCGGGATCGACCGTGCCGTCCGAGCGCTCCGCAAACAGGGTGCGTCCATCATTGTCGATCACATAGGTGATCGACGTCCCACTGATCGACGACAGCGCCCATTTGCGATCGAAGCGGCCGTAGATGTGCGCCACGGCCTCGTCCCACCGTGCCATGCTGAACGCCGATTCCGCGGACGTTGCGAGCGCGACCGAAATGCTGCTGTGAACTGCCGAACGCTCGCGCTCCGCAGCAGCGTTGTCGAGCGTGCTGACCAGCGATGCCACGATCAGCGCGCAGGCGACCAGCGCGACTCCGACGATCGTGGCAAGCAACGCTGGGCCTTCGATCGCCAGCACGCGCTCCCGCAGTCTCCGCAACCAGCTCCGCACGCATCTTCTCCAAAACGTCCGGCTGGTTGCCACGCCAGCCCTTAAAGAGCTGCTAACCAACCTAAAATCCTTGCCCTATCGCGCCGCATGCGTGGTTGCGATGTCCATGAAAGACGCAAAATGCGTTTGCAATGTAGGATTTGTTCTGCGTTACAACCTGCATGCGAAATCACAGCCAGATCGTGCGGGCCGCGGGTCCGGTCCGTCTCGCCGCGCTTCGGCGGCTTTCCGTTCACACCGTGCGCTCCTGGGCGGCGCGCAATCGCATTCCTGCCGAGCATTGGACGGCGCTGGTGCGTGCCGGCCACGCCAATCTGGATGAGCTCGCACATGCCGCGGCGCGCTGCGCGAGCTGCGGCGAAGCGCTGTGCGGCTGCAGCGACGCCGCGTGGCTGGTGGCGACCGGCGGCAGGCCGGCGTGAAGGGGCGCGAGAAATCGCGACGGACCGGCAAGGAGAAAACGACATGAAAGCCAGACGAAACAAGAAGCCGCGGGTGCTCGATCCGCGTTTGGGACCGACCGCCGAACAGAAAGGTCTCGCCGACTATGTGTCGGTTGGAATGGCCCATCGCCGCGTGCCGGCGATCGAGACGCTGCACGCACGCGGGATGCTGAGCGCCGACGAATATCGTCGTCTCGCCTTCTACCGCGACCAAGTGTCGGTCGCGGAACGCTCGCTGACGAAATCATGCCTCAATATCGTGATCGGCATGGCGCCCGGACGCGCGGGATCTGAACGCGGTCCAAGCGCCGCGACCGTTTCGGCGCGGCTGACCGTGGGCCGGATCGAACGCGAATTGGGCAGCCTGCTCGCGATCGCGCGCGGTGTGGCGGTGGAGGACATGAGCCTTTCGCAATGGTGCGTCGCCAAGCATGGCGGACGCGAGAAGTTCGGCGCCGACGGCGAATTCGTCGCCATGGTGCCGCTCGCCGAGAAACGAGTGATGGCGGAAGCGAAGCTGGAGCTGAAAATGGCCGCGGCGCGGATTTGCGCGGGGTGAGCGAGCAGCGGGGCCGCTCACGGTCGCGTGTGCGCGCGTGCGATAAAAAATGCGACGCGCGAAACGAATGCGATCGTTTCGCAAGAGATCGTTCACTGCAATGCGATAACAGGCCGGCGCCGCTGGGCTGCGGGGCGTAGTCGATTGTGTCGCCGGAACACCGACCCAATCGATTGCGCCGGCGGGTTCGATTCCTGCCCCAATCGCCGGGCCGTCGCGACAACAGCGGGTTGCGGTCGTGCGCAGCCCTGTCCGCATCTGCATCCGCTCGATAGCTGAGCTAAAGACCGGATGTTCGAAAAATCGGGCTCTTCTTCCTTGACAGAGGCCGACTAAGTTTCCGAAACTTCCTCCCGACGTTTTCCGTGCGGTTGGCAGGTGGCCGTACCTCCGGCTACGCCATCGACGTGCGGACGATGTCGCATTGGGGGGATCGACCATGCACCGTCATCTAATCGAGGAAGAGGAGTTCGGTCACCCGGTGCCGGATCCGCTCTATCATTTGCGACGCGCGCAACAGGAGCATGCGATGGCTGCGAGCGCGAAAAGCGTCGTCGCGCGCGCCGCGCACGCCCGGCTGGCGCGGTTGCATCTAGAGCTTGCGGGCAGCCGGTGAACGACCGCGCCGAGCCTGCGTCGGAATCGCACGCCTCGATCGGAGTCATCAAAATGGGCCGGCTCGAGCGTGATGCCGCCGGTTTCGTGCTGCAGGGGGACGATGGCATACGCTATCGGCTCGAACTTGCACGCGTGCCCGTCGACCATGTCGCCAAACGCGTTCGCGTGGCGGGAATGTTGGCCGGCGAAGACCGGATCATTGCCGAAGGCGTGGCCGCCGCCTGAGGTGCGGCCGGGTGCTGGCGGCAATGTTCTGGCAACCTTGCTCGGCAAGCATCCGTAAACCGTTTCGCGCCAATATGGTGCACGGAGGGCACGAATGCACCGTCGAAGCAGAGCATGGTCGCAGGCGATGGAACGGCGCAGGACGCCGCGTTTCTCGAGTGGGGCGCCCGCGAGCGTCTGCTGGCCACGCAAGCGACCGATCAACGCCAAGCTGATCGATGTCTCTCGCAGCGGTTGTCGGATCGCTGCCGCTCCGCTGATCCCAGGCCAGACCGTCATGCTCACGCTCGAGGCGGTCGGAACGATTCTGGCCGAGGTACGCTGGTATCGAAAACGCGAGGCCGGCCTGCGGTTCGTTGCGCCATTGCCGGCTTCGGTCGTCGCCGCGTTGCAGGATCAGGCGTCGGCGGAGCCGCTGGGCTGACGCACCGCGGGGTGTCCGTCACAACGGCGATCGCCCTGACCTGCGAGCCCGACGGTGCCACGGATCGTGGGGGAGCAATCGGATATTCGGGGGCGTAGCGATCACGCCTGCGAAACGAGTTGGTAAGGCTATATCGGAAAGCAATCGTAACGCTCCCCGCGCTAAGCCGCGCGGCGGAGGACACATGTATCGTCGGACCGGTTTCGTGGGCGTGCTCCCATCCTGGACGGATCGCCGCAGCCTGCTGCGTTTCCCCAGCGCGGCGCAGGCGAGCGTTCGCGCGCCCGGGTGCAAGGTGGTTACCGCTCCGCTGCGCGACGTGTCGGCGCTTGGGTGCCGGATCGAAACCGGCGAGCTGGCCGCAGGCAAGACCGTCTGGGTCACGATGGGCGACATCCGCGTGGTCGGGGCCGAAGTACGCTGGTCACACAGCGGCGAAGCAGGACTTTCCTTCGCCACGCCGCTGCATCCGTCGATCGTCGCGCATCTTCGCGGGCGCTGACCCGGCCTACGCCAGCCGCACCGCGCCAACCGGCCGCCCCCGACAAGACTCGTCTTAGACCGGCACCGAGGTTGCCGCCTCAACGCACGCGGCGGCCCTCGACCGGGTAGGCGGGATCTGTATAGCCGGGAGTCGAAGCGTGACCGGGCGCGACGAGGCCGTCGACGAATGCCTCGTCCTCCGGACCGAGTCCGGCCGCCAGCGCAGCCAGGTAACTGTCCCATTGCGCCTCGGTGCGCGGTCCGGCGATCGCGGCGCTGACGAAAGCATTCTTCAGCACCCACGCGATCGCGAACGCTACGGTGGTCATACCGCGTTCGGCGGCGTGGCGCGCAACTGCCCGGGCGATGGCGAGCGATTCGGGACGCCATTCGGTCTGGAGGATGCGGGGATCGCCGCGGGCGACGCGCGAACCGTCGGGCGGAGCGGCGCCTTCGGCATATTTGCCGCTGAGCACGCCGCGGGCGAGCGGGCTGTAGGGCACCACGCCGACGCCATAATGGCCGGCGGCCGGAAGCTGCTCGACCTCCGCGAGGCGGTCGACCATATTGTAGAGCGGCTGGCTCGCAACCGGCCGATCCATGCCGAGGGTGTCGGCGGCACGGCACACTTCGGCGATGCGCCAACCCTTGAAGTTCGAGACGCCATAATAGCGCAGCTTGCCCTGGGCGATCAGGTCACCGATCGCACGCAGGCCTTCCTCGAATGGCGCATGGATATCCGCCTTGTGGAAATAGAGCAGATCGATGTGATCGGTGCCGAGCCTTCGCAGGCTCTGCTCGACGTCGTGCACGATCCACTTGCGCGACTGCCCGCCGTGGTTGGCTGCGTCGGACAGTCGGTGACCGAATTTGGTCGCGACGACCCAATGATAACGGTGATCGCGCACCGCGCGGCCGACAATCTCTTCCGAGGCGCCGCCGTTATAGCCGTCCGCAGTATCGATGAAGTTGACGCCCTGCTCGCGCGCCTTGTCGATAATGCGCCGCGATGTCGCCTCATCGGTTGCGCCGCCGAACATCATCGTGCCGAGGCAGAGCGGCGAGATCTGCAGTGCGCTGCGGCCAAGATAGTGATAATTCATTTCAAGCTCCCCGATCGGACTGTCAGGGACGGCTCGAGAAAGCCGCCCGTCGACTACCAGCGCGCCATTAGTAATTTCCACTGCTTTCCCAAGCGCATCATAGCCGCTACGGTGCAACCATGGCTTTGCATAGAGTGCGAAGTGGCAAGGACGGCAGCGAGTCGCCGACGCCCGCGGTGAGCTGAACCATGGTCGCGTCCCTCGGCATCCTGGCGCCGACCGGCCGAGACGCGGAGACGATTGCCAGCATCCTGCACGACGCCAAGCTCGAAACGCTGATCCTGTCCAATATGGCGGCCGCGGTTGCCGCGCTCGATGTGGAGCGAATCGGCGCGCTGGTAGTGGCCGAGGAAGCTTTGGAAACGCCGACGCTCGCGACGCTGGTCGACTGGATCGACGCGCAACCTTTGTGGTCGGACTTGCCAGTGATTCTGCTCCCGCAAAGCCGCGATGCCGAGGGACCGCGCGCCTGGATCACGGAACGACTGGGCAATGTGACGGTGCTCGAACGGCCGTTGAAGCGGCTGCCGCTGGTGTTTTCGGCGCGTGCGGCGCTCCGTGCGCGTGCCCGCCAGCGCGCGGCGAGCCAGCATCTCGACGAGCTTGCCGCCGAGCGCGCGGCACTCGCGGAAAGCGATGCTCGGCAGCGCGAGAGCGAGGCGCGGTACCGCATGTTGTTCAACTCGATCGACCAGGGCTTTTGCGTGATCGAGTTCATCGACGGACCCCTGGGGCCACTTTCCGATTATATGACGGTCGAGGCCAACGCAGCCTATGAACGCCACGCAGGAGTCTCATTTGTCGCGGGGCGGCGCGCGAGTGACGTACGCGGCCCGGACGACCTGCAAAGCTGGATTCATGTCTATCGCCGAGTGCTCGAAACGGGCGAGCCGATCCGGTTCGAGCGGGCGTTCGAAGGTCTCGGCCGCTATCTCGAACTCGCAGCATTCCGGATCGAGCCGGCGTCGCGACGCCAAGTCGCCTTGCTGTTCCAGGATATCACCGAGCGCAAGGCCGCCGAGGCGGCGCTGCACGAACTCAACGAGACGCTCGAGCGGCGCGTCACCGAAGCCCTGGCCGAACGCAAGGTGCTCGCCGACGTCGTCGAACGCACCGACACTTTCGTGCAAGTGGTCGACCGCGACCTGAACTGGTTGGCGGTCAACCGCGCCTCCGCGGATTCGTTCGCGCTCGCCTATGGCGTGCGACCGAGGGCCGGCGGCAATCTGCGGGAGGTCCTGGCTGGGCTACCCGAGCTCGAGCGTATCGAGCGCGGTTGGCTGCGTGCGCTCGCGGGCGAGGAATTCACCGAGATTCGCGAGGTCGAATTGCGTAGCCAAGGCACGCGCTGTTACGAAATCAAGTCGAAAGTGCTGCGCGACGCGGAGGGCGAGACGATCGCGGCCTATCAGTTCGTCGAGGACGTGACGCAGCGGCTACGCGACCAGGCGCGACTGGCCGAGGCCACTGCGCGCGTGCACGAGATGGCGAAGATCGAGACGCTGGGCCAGCTGACGGGTGGCGTGGCGCATGATTTCAACAATCTGCTGACGCCGATCGTAGGCGCGCTCGACATGCTGCACCGGCGCCATGGCGGCGACCCGCGTTCGGCGCGGCTGCTGTCCGCCGCGCTGCAAAGCACCGAACGCGCGACGGTGCTGGTCCAGCGCCTGTTGAGCTTCGCGCGGCGCCAGCATCTCGAGGCGCGGCCGACCGACATCGGCGCGCTTGTCGAAGGCATGCGCGACCTGGTGCAGCGTTCGCTCGGCGCGCACATCCCGGTGGAGTTGGTGATCGAGCCGGAGCTCCCTGCGGCGCGCGTCGATCCCAACCAGCTCGAACTGGCCGTGCTCAATCTTGCGGTCAACGCGCGCGACGCGATGAGTGGGGGCGGTACGCTGGCGATCACGGTACGGTCGCGCAGCCTGACGGCGTTCGAAGACGACGGGCTCGCCCCCGGCGACTATGTGTGCCTCGCCGTGACCGACCAGGGCGTCGGCATGGACGACGCAACGCTTCGCCGAGCGATCGAACCGTTCTTCACCACCAAGGGGCAGGGCAAAGGCACCGGGCTCGGGCTGTCGATGGTGCACGGCCTGGCGGCGCAGTCGGGCGGTGGACTTCGGCTGTTGAGCATTCCCGGCCAAGGCACGACAGCGGAGCTTTGGTTGCCGGTGGCGGGCGTATCGGCTTCGGTAGTGGGCACGCGCAACGACGAAACGCCAGTACAACCGCGTCGAGCACGGATCATGCTGGTCGACGACGAGGATCTGGTGCGCGACGCGACCGCGGCGATGCTCGTCGAGATCGGCCATGAAGTGATCGCGTTCGGTTCGCCAACAGCGGCACTCGCGCGGTTGCGCGACGACGACCCGATCGATCTGCTCATCACCGATTTCCTCATGCCGCAGATGCGCGGCAGCGAACTGATCGTCGCGGCGCGCGCCTTGTTGCCGCGGCTGCCCGTGCTGCTGATTACTGGGTACGCCGAATTGAGCGCCGGCGAAGCGCAGGCACTTCCGCGGCTCGCCAAACCGTTCCGACAGGTGGATCTCGCGCGCCAGGTGGCGATCCTGCTGGCGCAGGAGAAGGTCGTGCCGTTCGTGGCGCGCGCGAATGGCGAACGCTAGCGTTCAAAGACGGAGCCGCCGACGATGAGCGGTGGTGGGCGGCTAGCAGCTTTCACTCGCGAGAGCATGCCCTTCCGCAGGCGTGCCCGATGGCGCAATTCCCGAGATTTCACACACTTGACTTGATCGGGCGCCATGTACAGTTTCCGAATACACCCTAGGGGAGGGTGCAGGGGGACGTCGATTGATCGAGGGGGCGCTGTTTGCGGCGTGGCTGGCAATGCCGTCGATCGGCCTTGCCCCGCAAGCCCTCGAGCCCGGCACGACGGCTGTTACAGCAAGTGCTTCCGTGGTCAGCGGATCCGTGCCGACGGCGAGGCTGATTGCCGGCACATCCGTGCAACTCAAGCTCGAGGAAACGATCACCACCGAAGGAAAACGGCTGAAAGTCGGCGACCGGTTCCGCCTGTCGGTGGCCTCCCCGGTCGTCGTCGCCGGCCATGTCGTGATTCCCGTCGGCACATCGGCGTTCGGCGAAGTGACCGAAGTGCGCAGCAAGGGCATGTGGGGCAAGTCTGGCCACCTGACCGCGAGCCTGCTCTATGTCAGTCTGGGCAACCGCCAAATACGGTTGTCGGGGAGTTTCGACGATAAAGGCGTTGCCGGTACGGCGGGGGTGGTCGTCGCCGTTGCGGTGGCGCCGATCATTGCGTTTCTGACCACCGGAACGAGCGCGCGAGTGCACGCCGGTACGATCGTAACTGCGTTCATTGGCGAGGATGTGCCGCTGGTGTTCGCATCGTCGTCTGCGACCTATCCGACCGATGCAACCGACACTCCCGCCGCATCTGCGGCGGCGGGTTCGTGACAATCAGTTCAACCCAGAGGAGAGAATGAATGCGTATCTTGTTTGCCGCCGTCGCCCTGCTTGCCGCGACGCCCGCAGCCGCGCAACAGGCCGCGCCGCCCGCTGCCGCACCGATGGTAAACCCCGATGTGGGCGTGCCGGTTTTCCCCTATGACATCACCGATCGGCCATACAAAGTGCTAGGGGAAGTCAACGCCGGAGTGCGGAAGGCAACCGTGTTCAGCAAGTCGCCGTCGCAGGAAAAGATCTACAAGGAATTGTGGGAGCGTGCGGTCAAGCTCGGCGCCGATGCCGTGATCAATGCCAAATACGGCGACGCCCATGTCACAGCATTCAGCTGGGGCAAGGCCAACGCCACCGGCACTGCGATCAAGTTCCTTCCAAAGGACGCAGCGCCAGCGCCAGCGCCGGCAGCGAAAACGGAGTAGTGATGCCGACCGCGCTTTTGCAATTCGTGGCGATGCTGGGCATCGTCACGAGCCAAGCGGCGACGCCGCAATCGACGCCGAGTGCAGTCGGCGCCCCTGCCACGGCAGGGGCGCCGGCCGGGCCGCGCTGGGTGCGCGGCACGCCGATCGAACTGATGGTTACCAAGGAGATCAACAGCCGTACGGCGAAGGTCGGGGACCAGTTCCGATTACGTGTCAATCGCGCAGTGGTGCTGGACGGCGCGACGGTGATTCCGGTTGGCGCCACGGCATTGGCCGAAGTCATTGCCGCCGCCGGGACCAATGCCGCAGGTGGGAAAGGCCAACTCAGCATGCGGTTGCTCCATGTCGAAACCGCTTGGGGAGAGGTTGCCTTGGCCGGTGCCAAAGGCGTGGAAGGCGACCCCAATACTGCAGGCGTCGTGCTGAGCGTGCTCGCCTGGGGGCCGTTGGGGCTCCTTGCCAAGGGTGGCAACGCGCTGTTCAAGGCGGGCGACATCATCCCCGGCTATATTGCCGAAGGCGAAGCGCCCGTCGCGGCGCCGCTGGTGATCGCCAACTGAATAACGGCAGTCGTTCGCGGCGAACTGGCCCACGCGCAGCCCCGCGCCCCGGAGACTTAACCGAACCGAGCGAGATGGGGACGCAGCAGGTTGGTCCACGCCCGATAGCCTTCGGCGGTCAAGTGGAGCTGGTCGTAGCTGTACTCTGTGCGGATCGCGCCATCGGCGTCGGCGAAGGCGGGCCAGGTTTCGACCCAGGTTGCACCTGCTTGCGCGGCGATCCCGCGAAAGGCCTGGTTGAGCATTTCGATCATCGTGCGGTGCGCCGCCGAGCGCGGCAGTACGCCGTTGATCAGCAATGCGGCGTCGGGAGCCGCGCCGCGGATGCGGGCCACGAGATCGGTCATTGCTGCCGCGATCGGCGCAATGTCCAGGCCGCGACGAGGCGAGGGGAGGTCGTTGGTGCCGATCAACAGCACGACGGCACGGGGGTCGACGAGCGCCGTGTCGAGCCGCGCGACGACGTCCGCGATGCCTTGACCGGCGATGCCGCGGTTGCAGGTGCGCAAGCCCGGGAACCAGTCCTCCCACAGCGCCCATTCAGTGATGCTGTCGCCGAGGAATACGATCCGGCCAGGGGTGGCCGGCACCGCGCCGAATTGCGCGACGCGGCGGGCCTGCTGGGCCTGGGCAGCACGGCGACGGTACGGCGCCACCAGGCGATCGAAAATCATCGTGCCGATCTAGCGAATATGGTGCGTTTGGCGAACCGGCAGCGACTTTCGAGCATCAATGCTTGTCCGATCGGGCAAGATTGCAGGCGGGTAGCGCGAATCGAGCGCGCCTCGGCGATCGATCCATCAACCTCCGTAATTGCCCGGTTGTCGGTGGTAAGTAATTGGCAGCCACCGCGCCGCCATTCCAGAATCCGAGAGGAATAGCGCATGTTCGAAATACGGTTCGAGGAGGCGACCGGGATCATCGTCGTCACGGTGCTCGGAGCCTGGACGCGGCGCGAAGTCCATCGATATCGCGGCGAGATCCGCGACGCAGTGATCGACGCACGGAACCGCGGCGGCGCGGTGCGGATACTGGTCGACTCGCGCCGCGGTACGGTCGTGCCACCGGAACTCATCGCCCCGCTCTCGCGCACGCGCGACGGCTTGATGCAAGACGACGATCGGATCGCAGGGTTAGTCGAATCGAGCGTGCGCAAGCTCGAGGTGCGCAACACCGTCGGCAATCCGAAATGGCAGTTCTTCCTATCCGAGGCGGCAGCGCGCACGTGGTTGACGGCGATGGACCACGGTATCGCAAAGGCGAGCTGAGCCGAGCGCGGCGCGCTGCCAAATCCAACGAAGTTGACGAACTTTACGGTTGCCATTCGTCATGGCCTTCTCCCTCGGCGCAGTGACGCAACAGCGACCGCAGTCGACCATTTGGCGAATTGACGCGCATTTCGTTCTCGATATGTTCCACGCAATCGGCCTATCGAAACTTGTCCTACATTGCAACTGGACCGCCGACATTCGGCCGCAAGCTTCGATCGCGGCAAACCTGGATTCGCGTGTGCTCCGACTGGGACGCCGGCCCGAACCATGATGCATATTCAACCAGAAAATAATAACGCCTAATGCGTTTTTTCGCTTGACGTGCGGCGGCAAATACTGTAGCAGGACGTCAAATCTGGAATTGCGTCCACGGAACGTGGTCGTGCTCGAGGGCTCCCCCGTGGAGCCCTTTTCGTTTCGGCTGCATCGCTAGCGAGATATGCGGCCGCACATCCCTCCCTTCCGAGGCATTTGACATGGTGCAGCCCCGAGGCCGCGCGCGTGCGGCGCAGCAGACGCTCAAGGACATGGTGCTGCAGGCGCTCGATGAAGCGGGCGGCGTGGAATATTTGGTGAGACGCGCACACGAGACGCCGGGACTGTTCCTGACGCTCGTCGCGAAAGTGATGCCGATGCAGGTCGCCGATGGGCACAAGGGCGAAGTGATCGCCAACGTAGTGTTCAAGGGCCTGAACGACTGAGCGGATGACCGAGATCCACTCGCCTTATAAGGCCCGTCCGCTCTTCTTTCCGCTGCACGAACGATCCACACGCTGGTCGATCGGCGTTTGCCATCGGCGCTCGGGCAAGACCGTCAGCCATATCAACGAACTGGTGATCGGCGCGACCAAATGCCAGCTGCCCAATCCGCGCTTCGCCTATGTCGCGCCGCAGCTCAACCAGGCCAAGGATATCGCCTGGACCTATCTCAAGCATTTTACGGCCTTCGCCAGCCCGCGCGTGAACGAGAGCGAGCTGTGGGTCGAGCTGCCGGGCGGGGCGCGGATCCGCATCTACGGCGCCGACAATCCAGACCGGCTTCGCGGACTTTACCTCGACGGCGTCGTGCTCGACGAATTCGGCGACATGGATCCGGTGATCTGGACGCAGGTGCTGCGGCCGGCGCTCTCCGATCGTCAGGGCTGGGCGTGCTTCATCGGCACGCCCAAGGGCAAGAACGGCTTTCACCGGCTGTGGACCGATGCCGAACACGATCCGGCGTGGACTCGGCTGATGCTCAAGGCGTCCGAAACCGAGCTGCTCGCTGCCGACGATCTGGCGGATGCGCGCCGGATGATGAGCGCCGACGAATATGCGCAGGAATATGAGTGCAGCTTCGAAGCGGGGGTGCGCGGGGCCTACTACGGCCAGGAGATGCAGGCGGCCGAGGCAGAGGGCCGGATCGCTGCGGTACCCTATGATCCGCGGCTTCAGGTCCACACGGCCTGGGACTTGGGTATCGCGGATTCGACGGTCATCTGGTTCGCGCAATGCGTGGGACGCGAAACGCGGTTCATCGACGTGCTCAAGGGCGAAGGCGTCGGGCTCGATTGGTACGCCCGCCAACTCGCCGACCGGCCTTATCTCTACGGCACGCATTATCTGCCGCACGACGCCGACGTCCGCGAACTCGGGACCGGCAAGTCGCGGATCGAAGTGCTGTACGAACTGGGCGTGCGCAGCGTGCGGGTCTGCCCGAGCCTGCCGATCGCCGACGGCGTCCAGGCGCTGCGGATGCTGTTGCCGACCGCCTGGTTCGACGCGACGAAATGCCGCGCGGGCATCGAGGCACTCCGCATGTATCGCCGCGAATGGGACGACAAGGCCCAGGAATTCCGTGCGGCGCCGCTGCACGACTGGACCAGCCACTTTGCCGACGCCGCACGCTATTTCGCCGTCGGCCACAGCCCGGTCGCCGCTGGTGCGCGGCCGCGGATCGGAATGAGGAGCGGGATCGTATGACGAGGCGCAGGGCCAGGAGCAGCGCGTGCGCGCTCGTCGAACTGTTCGAACGCTTCCGCGCCGAACATCCGGAGGAATGGGAGACGTGTCGCCTATGGCCGACCGAGAGCGGGCTGACCCGCATGATCGAAACATGGCGCCGCTGATGGCCACCGCGATGTTCGAACCCGTCGAGGAGCGACCCTCGGACGAAGGGACGTTGTCCGACGATGCGCTGGCGAGCATGCTCGCGCAATTCGCCGCGCAGGCCGTGGGAGAGGAGTGGAGCGAGATCGCGAGCCAGCAGGCACGCGCGATCGACTATTACCACCACCGAATGCCCGACCTGCCGGCGCAGGAGGGATCGTCGGCGGTCGTCGCCGACACGGTGCAAGTGACCGTCGACGACGCGATGGCGGAAGTGCTCAAGCCGTTCGTGTCGGCCGACGAATATGCGGCATTCGAGCCGGTGGGGCCGGACGACGGGCCGCAAGCCGAGCAGGCGACGGCGTACGTCAATTATGTGCTGCACGCCGACAACCCGGGATTCCTGATCCTGCACAATTGGTTCAAGGACGCGCTGCTCACCAAGCTCGGCGTCGTGAAAATCTGGTGGAAACATGCGGTGCGCACCGAGCAGCGGCTGGTGAATGCCGAGACGCTGCTGATGCTGCGCGGTGACTCCGGCTATGCCGACGAAGTCGATCACGGCGACGGCACGTTCACGGTGACGATCGCTGTGCAGGACGGGCGCTGCGTCGTCGATTGCATTCCGCCCGAGGAATTCCGGATCAGCCCGTTCGCGCGCAGCATCGAGGAAGCGGTCTATTCGGCGCACGCCCCGGCGAACGTGACGCGATCGGACCTGGTCGAAATGGGCTATGACCGGGAGCTGGTCTATGCGCTGCCGGCATGGAGTGGATCGGGCGGCGAGGAAGCGCGGCGCAACGCGCGCTATCGTGACGAGGCCTATGGCGGCTGGACCCAGTCGCCAGGCACCGCGCACGCCAGCCAGGAAGTCGTCGCGTTCCGTGAGGAATATGTCCGCGTCGATCATGACGGCGACGGCGTCGCCGAACTGCGCAAGGTGCACCGCGTCGGCGACGTGATCCTGCTCAACGAGGCCGTCGACGACAATCCGTTCGCGATGCTGTGCCCCAAGCCGATGCCGCACAAGGTCTATGGTCTCAGCCTCGCCGACGACACGCTCGAGCTGCAGAAGATCGATACGGTGTTGTGGCGCCAGACGCTCGACAATCTCTACAAGAGCAACAACCCGCGTCCGATCATTGGCGAGGCGGCCGAACGCCAGGATGGATCGACTCTCGACAGCCTGGCCGATACCGCCCCGGGCGCCGCGGTCTATTCGAGGATGCCCGAGGCGCTGAGTTTCATGGACGTGCCGTTCACTGCCGATCGCTCGTTTCCGATGATGCAGCTGATCGAGCAAAAGCGTGCGGCGCGCACCGGATTCCAGGCGCTGGGTAATGGTCTCGATCGCGACGTGCTCGCGCGCGGCCGGCAGATGACCGCCACCCAGGCAGCGCTGATCGAGGACAAGGCCAATGGCCGTGCCGAGATGATCGCGCGGATCTTCGCCGAGACCGGCGTCAAACGGTTGATGAAGCTGATCCTGCGGACCCTGGTGGCCTATCAGAGCGGTCCGCGCACGATCCGGCTGCGCAACCAATGGGTCGACGTCGATCCGCGAAGCTGGAACCCGGATATGGATTTGACGGTGCAGGTTGGCCTGGGCATCGGCAACCGCCGCGACCAGGTGGCGCAGGCGCAGGCTTTGCTCGAAACCATGGAGCGGGTGGCGCAGACACCGTTCGCTTCGCTGGTGGGCGTCGACAATGTCTACGCCGGGCTCAAGCGCTTCGTGCGGGCATTGGGCGCGCGAAACGTCGACGACTATCTGACCGATCCGGCGCGCGTGCCGCCGGCGCCGCCGCACGGCCCGCCGCCACCCGATCCCGCGCTGGCGAAGGCGCAGGCCGCGGCCCAGCTCAAGGCGGCCGAACTGCAGATGCGCGAGCGGCAAGCCGCGCTCGAACTCGAGCTGGCGCGGCAGGAATCCGCTGCCAAACTTGCGCTCGAGCGCGAGAAGGCGGCGCAGGAGATCCGCCTTGCACATGAGCGCATGGTCGCCGAGATCGCGCTCGAGCGCGAACGGCTGGGGCTCGACGCCGAGCTGCGCCAGCTGCCGCAGGCCGAGGACGCCGTGCCGGTCAGCGAGACACGGCACGGGGGGGATCTCGACAAATGACGCCGGAGCAACGGAGAGAGCGCGCGATCCGAGCGCGGTTGGCACTCGAGGACGGGACGATCAGCGCGGCGCTCGCCGAAGTGCGGGCGGACCTGCACGCAGAGTGGGAGCGCGCGCGGTGGAGCCGGACGCGCGAGCGGCTGCATGCCGAACTGCGGGCGCTGGATCGCGTGGTGCAGCGCGTGGCGACGATGGCGGGGCAGGCACGCGGATAACCCCGTCGACGCGCCGAACCCGCGCGCCGGGCGTCAGGGGATGGCGTTCACTCCGCCGAGGCCGCCGCCGCCGGCAGATCCGCGCGTCGCATTGTTGCCCACGCTGGTGGTGAAATTCTTCGCCGCTTCCTGGTTTGCCTGATCGATGTCCGCCCATTCCTCCTTGGTGTGGCAGGTCGTCCTCGCAATGCGTTGTCCGGTAATGGCGAAGGTACGGCAAATCTTCTTGGGCTTGGCCGCAGCCGGCAAGTCGGCCGCACCCGGAGTCGACTGCAGCGCAAATGCCGGAACGGCAATCAGCAGCAGCGGCACCGACAAAATTGCAACACGCATCCATCCCTCCTGATCGCTGCCCGTAACGGCGCTTTCGATCGGAATTAGCACAAGCCGGGCGCGTGACCAAAGCGTCGTCGTGCGTCCGGCATGGCGTCGCAGCGGCGCGCCGCCCGACAGATCCCCGGGGTCGCGAACCCCAAGAAAGCGAAGGTGATACATGGCAGAAACCGCCCAGCCGCCGGCAGCGGAAAACGACTCCAACGGCCAACTGCAGAGCGCGGCCGACGCGTTCAAGGCCTTCACCAGCGACCTCCCGGTGGCGCAGCCGCGCGACGATCGCGGACGGTTCGCCACCGGCGACGAAGACGACGAGATTGCGGCCTTGGACGAGGCCGCGAGCGGCGTGGACGACATCGACGATGCGGCGGAGGCAGCCGATCCGGCCCAGCCCGATCCGATCGCGATCCCCGCGTCGTGGAGCAAGGACGACGCCGAACTCTGGCAATCGCTCCCACCCGAGGCACAGGCACGGATCGCCGGGCGCGAGGGAGAGCGCGAGCGGGCGGTGAACCAGAAGTTCCAAGAAGCCGCCAACGCGCGCAGGGGGTACGAACACTTGCTCGCCGCGGCAAACGCCAATCGCGACAACTATGCCACGGCGATCGACGAGGTGCTGAATCTCGTCGCGCCGCAGCGTCCCGATCCGCGCGCCTATGGTGCTGGAACCGGGGAATATGACCGCGAGAGCTATGACCTGGCGCTCGCCGAATTCGAGCAGCACAGCGAGATCCTCCACGCGCTCCACCAGCAGCGGCACGCAATTGCCGCCCAGCAGGCGGCCGAGGCGGAAGCCGTGGCGCATGCCGCGCACGAGGCGATCGAGGCGGCGTGGCGCCCACGCTTCCTGGCGTTGCTACCCGACATCGCCGATCCGGCGAAGGGCGGGCCGGCGCTCCAGGCGCTGGTGCAATATGCCGTCGACAACGGCATCGAGCCGGCATTGTTCGAGGACCCGCGCGCGGCCCAGGCGATCACCTCCGCCGAGCTTGCGATCCTCGAGAAAGCGCGACGCTATGACGCAATCAAGGCCGCGGAAGGCAAGGTGCGGGCGAACCCCGCGCCACGCACCGCAACGCCGACTGCGCGTCCCGGCGTGGCGCTGTCGCGTTCGGCGCAGCGCGCGAGCCAGGTCAAGGCGGCCAACCAGCGATTGGCGCGCGAAGGCAGCATCGAAGCCGGTGCCGCCATGTGGAAGCACTTCCTGTAGAGGACAGAAAACATGACCAAAGTGACTGGTGCGGTCGCGACCTATGACGTCTCGACCAACCGCGAGGACCTGGCCGATCAGGTCTATCGCATTTCGCCGGCGGACACGCCGTTTCTCTCCGCGGTGCCGCGCGTGAAGGCAAGCGCGGTGCTGCACGAATGGTCGACCGATACGCTGGCGACCGTCAACACGTCGAACGCGCGGCTCGAAGGCGATGCGCTGTCGCGCGCTTCGTCGACCAACCCCGCGCGACGGCAGAATTAGCTTGGTTGCATACCTATTGAGCCTGAAGCGTGGCGATCGTGGTTGCTACGGCAATTTCTGGATCGCTCTCGCCGGTGACGACGATCTGCACCGGTTCGGCAACGCCGATCGCGCGCTGACCGGCATCTATCGACAGCTTGGCGTCGAGCGGCAGAGGCGCCGGCATGGCACTTCTGGAACGAGGCGCAGGCGCGTCAAAAGCGCGAGCAATCGATTACCAATTAAGCTGGCCGCTACTCCCGATTCAGGTCGGCATTTCGGCAAGCTCGCGCGCATCTCGACTGGTCTTCCGCCGCAGCCAGCGCCGGAAATGCGGCGTATTGCGCTCCACTAGGAAATACATACCAGCCGAGATCAGTAAGGCTGCCACAACGCCGCTTCCGAAAACTCCAATCGATCTCCCCGAGACCGCTGATGGCGAGAAGCGGAGTTCGAGCAAACCCAACGTCGGATAGTGGAAGAGATAGAGCGTGTAAGACATCGCCGCCAAGAAGCCGAACGGGCGACGGACCCATGCGCGTCGTGAAAGCGCCGCATTCAACGGTGATGACACCAGCAG
>Ga0068859_100000240_pt1 | contig 54107 bp, 86 predicted proteins | sample KBSSwiS22_FD_66585 | JGI IMG/M metagenome (GOLD analysis project Ga0068859, IMG submission 66585) | Switchgrass rhizosphere microbial communities from Kellogg Biological Station, Michigan, USA - KBS Switchgrass S2-2 | ecosystem: Host-associated > Plants > Roots > Rhizosphere > Soil ... | reverse complement strand
CCACACCCAATCGCCGCTCCATCTTTTGTCACTCGTTTCATAATCTTCTCCTTATTACACACGTCATCCGAACACAAGAATGGCAGCTTGGTTGATCTCCCTACCAAGCTGCCATCCCGCTTCTGAGTCCTGTGCCCTACGCATGACCGGATCCTTGCACCCAGGTCGATAAGGCTAATAGGACTCACACCCAAATTGCATCAACTTGAGTTCTCCCATTCCCATCTCGATACTCCAGAAAACTTGCATCCCCTCCCTTACCCACATACAACTCCTGAAAGTCATCCCACATGTGCTCAGGGATCCGACACCGGTAACTCAACTCATTGTGCCGCTCACTGTGCTTCCCCGCTGCACCATCTACCTGATACCTCATCTCCCTGGCCGCCGCCAAGAATGCCCTCTGATTAATATCCCCAATCGTTGCCATCTTTCCCCCTCCCTGTTTACCCCAGGTTCCGTGCAGGCTTTATGAAATAACAAAGCACCTGTTAACCAATTGGCAGTGCTCAGTATCTCTCCTGCACAGAACCTAAGCTGTTTAATCCCCCATCATCTTCCCGTCGCCCACACCAACAACACTTCTCACAGTGACAGTCTGCATCAGGATTCTTACTCACTACCTCACACTCGTAACACTCCATCTCCTGTAAACATCCCGCCACCGCAAACATGTCCTCGCTTCCACACCCAGGACATACCATAATCCCCTCCCCTACCTCGGATCCTCATCCCACTTACACCCATTACACTGACAAGGCTCCGGATACCTGCATCCCTCCCATCTACCCGTTACCGAAGGATACATATACTCGCTCTTTCGATCCTCTCTCCAATCCCTCAGTATCGCCTCAGTCGTGTCTGTTATACCCTCTATCATATCTGCCATTATCCCCTCCTGACTCTATAAGATTGTTTCAAAAAGTTACAGACCGTGATTGCACATTGTTCCATTTCACTGGTACACTTTCCTGATTAATACCAGGTCATTGCAGGATCAAGGGTAACAAAACCTCAAACGTTGTTCGTCGTTTGAGATTTCTCGCGCGGGCGACGCAAAGTTCAACCCGGTTAGCTCAAAACGGTTAACTCAAGTTAACAAACTGAATGGTGGAGTGAGGTATGGGCATGTGGTGAGTATCGAAGTAAGTGGTGTGTTTTCAGCAGGTTTAGTTTTAGTTAACTATGCCTGACACGCGATCCTGACGCGGTACAAGTCCGTAAGTGTTGATAAATGGGTTTGCGAGGTTGGATTGTTGAGATTGGTCTGACACGAAAAGTAGCGAAAAGACCAATAAAAATGTGGTTTCTTCCATGGTGAAATACAAATTAAATCGGTACTCCATGCTCACTGAGCAGCTTGTCCTGGTCTCTCTCTCCCGCCTGCCACTCGCGAATACGAGGATAGCGGGTCGAGAACTACAGAGACTGTGAGTGCTTTGTCGCCTCACTGGCATGGAGTACCGAACTCGGGTTTGTTAGTGCGTTCGCGAGATCCACCGAGCGCGGGATCTCGAGATCAACTCCCCAAAAAGAATGGGCACGCTGCCGTTGACTGGCAGATTTGTGACTATGTGCGTCTCTGGCATAACCCGACAGGATTGAGAACCTCTGAGGCGTACCAAAGCGGCTTCTTTTGAGTCACGCGGTCACAGGCGCATGACTTGAGCTTTTATAAGTGACCCTCCCTTTCTGGTGTCTTGCTCACCCGATCTCGCGACGCGAGCTCACAACTTGAACTTAAGCAATTCACAGTTCTGGCGTCTGTGCCGTACCTGGAATTGATTAAGTATGGGTTGTGAGTTATCAGGGCATGACTTGTCAGGTATCACTACCCGACCCATATCAAAAGGCCACTTGAACCTGGGCGCAGTCACCTGGCCAGATTCGTACGGTCGACTGGAAACACCGTTTGCCCCGCTTACGCGGTTTGCATTCCGGTCACTAAAGGTTGACCGGCCAGTCGTAGGTAGGAAAAGTCATCGCCTCTGGATTATCGGGTATCACTACCCGACCTACTGCCGGCCGATCTCTGATCTGTTACCCGATCGGTGACTAAGCAATTGACGGTCAGTGTACCGCAACCGGGATGGTTGAGTACCTGGGCGCCAACCTGCACACGTCTGGCAATCATGTCTTGCGAGGAAAGCGAAAATTCGCACGTCACGCAAAACAGCGACAGAGTTATGGCCGCAAGGCTACTTTTCCGTTACCGCTTTGACGTTCAACCTTGACGCTAGAATCAAGGTTGACCCGTTCAACCTGACAATAGAGGGTCACTTTTGAGACTTGCTCTAATGACCATACTTGCCCGGTTGCCCGGTTGCATTCTGCCCGTTCGTTTGTCGAATCAAGGCAATGGCCCAACGTTTCAAGCCATTAACTGACTGGCAATTCTAAGGGTCATGATCTCTCATGCCGTAGTCAGGCAAAGCGGTTGCCTGTCCAGTCAGACCCATTAGCAGAGGGTCACGCGTTAAGGGTTTTGCAAGTCACCTATTAAAACCCGATACCAGAATTACAACCTTGCAGAGTAAGCAAGTCACCTTGCCCGGTCTGCCCGGTCAATACTGCCCATGCCTTGTGTACTGCCCCTGCAATTGCCTGTAGTCAATAATTGACTGGCATGCAGGGGCAAACAAGGCAGACACAAAAAAAGCCACCTAGAATGAACTAGGTGGCTTTCTCTGCCCCTTGAAAGGGTCTGCCCGGTTGCCCGGTCAGGGTATCACGCAACCGCAGTCAATTTCTTGACGGTTGCGAGTTTGTTAGACTCAACCCTCGCGGCCAGTGTCACGGTTGACCATTCATAGAAATTCGACATGTCAACCGTAGGGTCTGCGGTCTGTGCAACCGCAACCTTTGAATGCAGGGTTGCGAATTCGCCATGCTTGGCAACGTCAAAGTTTGCAATCGCCACCTTGACGGTGGCTTTGCGGTTGAGTTTGAACGCATCCGCTACTTTGCGCCCAAAGTTAATGACTGGCCCCAAATCGATGGCGTAGCGAAAGACTAATTCCGCAGACCCGAAACGTTCGATGGCTTGCTCGAATTCGGCCATGCTGCGGATGCCTGCCCGAATTATGGGAGAAAACCAACCGAAAACCCTCGCGGCCAGTTTGTCTGTCTTGAAAAGCGGTCTGCCCGTATTCGGGTTTATTCCGGTCAGGGTTGCAACCGCTTGACGTTTGGCGATTGCATCAAGGGTATCCTGACCCTTTGCGTTTTTCGTGTATGCCCCTGACCAGAACAAGTCAGCATCAAACTTATCGGCCAGTTTGGTTTTGACTTGTTCGAAAACCGTACCGTATGCCCCTGCTATCAGGGGCATGGCTTGCGTCAAAGCGGATGCCCCTATACCTGCAAGGGTCAGACCCTCTGCCTTGGCGGTTGCATTGTTAGCGGTTGCGGTCACGTTCTGACCATCTTTCTTGTCTGCCTTTGAGTTTGCCATGTTAAGTCACCTTATACATTCGAAATTTCGCATTTCTAAGTGTTGCGCGACACTGGCAAGCGGTCAGCAAGTCACCTTGCCCGGTTGACCCTTTGCCAGTATTGCGCCATGCCATTCTCAATTCAGACCCTCACAAGAAAAGCCACCTTAAACGGTTGCCCGGTCAAGGTGGCTTTTCTTTACGTTCGTTTGATTATGCGAGGCATGCCTATAACTGACTGCCTGCCTGTAGGGGCAAGTCTAAGGTTGCCCGGTTGCGGTTGCGCGAGGGTCAATCTAAGTGACCGGGCAACCATGCTTGCGAGATCATGCAGGGTTGCAAGGTGATACTCTGCCTTACCCTCTGCTATAGCGGTCAGGGTTGCATTCAAGTGTTGACCCTCTGCCTTGTGTTCACTATAAGACCGGGCAACCTGCAAATCTAAGGCAGAGGGTAATGGCGCGCCATTCTCTAGCGTGTATGCGTGACCCTCTGCCCCTTTGGCAAGGGGCATGCGGCCATTGTATCTGCCTGCATGCCCGTATACCTTGCCCCTTGTACGTTTCATCAAGTGGTCACGTCTAGCAGGCAACCTGAAAGGGTCAAACTCAAAAGCCAAATCTCTGAAACCCTTCCAGTGTTCACTAGTCAGAATGGATGCCCGATTGATACGTTTCATGGTTCGAATCAAGTCACGCGTAACACGTTTGGCATGCTTACCCTTTGCCTGTATGCCTTTGATAAAAGCCACCTTGCCCGGTCTGCCTTTACCCTCTGCCTGCATGCGGTCACGGTATACACTCAACCTGCAATCTACCATGTAGTAAGCGGTCAGGGTTGCCTTGACCGCTTGCAAGTCAAACGTTTTTCGTTTCTTTGCGCGAGGCATGGAAAAATCCCCTTTCGCGTTTTCCGCTTTGCCTAGCACGCACCTTGCAAGGTGGCCAAACAAAGCGGTTGCGTTCAAACTACCATCAAACTAGGTGGGATAGTATCACAAGCGGTTGACCATTGCAACATCTTTTTTTGATGCCCCTTTGTGAGGGTCTGCCCGGTCTGCCTTGTATCTATCATGTATACCCTGCATGTCTGCCTGCCCGGTTGCCCGGTTGCGAGGGTCAAGGCAGACCGCTTGCCCGGTCATCATGTATGCCTCGCGCATGCCCGGTCAGGGTCAGGGCAGAGGGTCAGGGGCAGAGATCATGCCCGGTTGCCCTGACCCTGCAAATTTCGCAAAATATGAGGGTATCACAAGCGATTTTTGACCCTCTGCCCATGCTAATAAATACAACACTTACAGGCAGAGGGTATACAGACAAGGGCAAAGTCTAAAGTGTTGAAAACAAACAAAGGGTAACACTAGGGAAAATGCCTTACAAGTCATTTAAACGCGTTTTTTATGGAATGATACTTGCATTATTTTCGTGTATTTTCGATGTTCGCCTTACGTGTAATTCTGTAAGTTTGTTAGGTGTAATTGCATTACAATGACTGCCCGGTTGCCCGGTTGCGAGGGTCAGACATGGGCATGGCAGAGGGTCAGAGGGTCAAGGCAGAGGGTCAACCGCATGCAGTCAAGGGGCAGAGATGCCAGGATACACTACCCCTCCACCAATGTTCGCGAAATTTTTAGAAGTTCCATGTGGGTTTGAGGATATGGGAAATAGTTATTGAAAAGGAGGAAGGGAGGGAGTATTGTATCAGGGATAAGACAGAGATTTATGGGGAGGAAACTAGGTTTCTATGGGAAAGGGAAAGAAGGTGGAGGCGAAGTCGAGCACGAAGGAGTACAAGTTATGGGAGGCGATGAGATGGAGGGGTGAGGTATGTGAGAGATGGGAGAAGTTTGAGAATTTCCTGGAGGATATGGGGAAGAGGCCGAGTGAGTGGCACATGTTAATGAGGGATGATCGGGAGGGGGAATTTGGGCCTGGGAATGTGGAGTGGGTAGACAGGAGGATTGTGGAGAGGTATCGGGGTGAGCACCGGGCGTGGTCGAGTATGAAGCAGAGGTGTAGGAACGAGAAGAATCCGAGGTATGGGGATTATGGAGGGAGGGGGATTGAGGTAAGTGTGAGATGGAATTTATTTAAGAACTTTTTGAGGGATATGGGAAAGCGACCGGAGGGTGGAGTTTTATGTAGGATCGATTTAGGGAAGGGGTATGAGCCGGGGAACGTGAAATGGGGGACGAGGGAGGAACTGTATAACAACAGGACGCGGAGAGGGTTACATTTGGTAACGATAGGAGAGAAGACGGAGAGTATGAGCAGGTGGGCGAGGAAGAAGGGGAAGAAGCCGGGGCAAGTGAGGAAGAGGGTAGAGAGGGGAATGGATGAGAGGGAGGCGATTTTGAAGCCTATGAGGAAGTGTGATGGGATGAGGGAGTACAAGGGGGAGAGGAAGCGGATTGTGGAGTGGGCGAAGGAGTATGGGTGGGATCGGGGGTTGTTGACGGGGAGGCTACATCGGGGATGGAGTATGGAGAGGGCATTGACACAGGAGAAGCAGAGACGGGGGTATGAAGAGATATGAAGATAGCGTTGTGGGCAGTGAGAGTATTTGAGAGTCCAATGACTGGGTATAAGAAGTTGGTATTGGAGGTGACGGTTGAGGGAGAGGGAATGTTACATCAGAGGCGAGAGGTAGGGATGGTGGATTGGGAGGGGGAATTGCCGGAGATGGGAAAGATATGGGAAGGAGAATGGAATGACAGTAAATGACAGTGATGGGTTGGGGATGCCGGAAGGCTGGAAAGGTAATGTGAGGTTGCGGGGAGAGGATGGGAGTGTAGTAGATGCGTGGCATTTACATGGATGTGTGGGATGTGGGGATTACTTGATGTGTCGGAATGAGGCATGTAATGAGAATTTTGAGGCATTAGTATGTGATCCTTGTGTAGAGAAGGTTTTATGCAACATTCAGTAGAGAGTGCGACACCGGAAGAGATTAGAGAATTGACGGAGATCGTTAGGAGATTTATGCCTGAGAGGATTAGGAGATTCGATGGGGTTGTGGTGGAGTTTGCGGAGCCGCAGCCGGCGACGGACATTGGGCCGGAGATCGAGCGGACTATGCGAAGGATCCGAGAAGAATCGGCCTTGAGTCCTGAAGGGCAGTTTCTTTGGGAGAGTTATGTGAAGTCTAAGATGGGAATAGGAGAGCCTATGTCAGAAAGACGAGAAGGAAAGACAGCGACCTCGCATCGATCTGACTGTGAGGTATTTTGCGGTAGAGAGTGTGATTGCCAATCTCAAACAAAGACCATGACCTGGATCAAGACGGAAGATGAAAAGCCGCCGCTTGGAGTGGTTGTGATTGGAATAAGCCTAAACAGACCAGAGACTGATGACTGGTATTGGACCGAGCCGAAAGATATGAGATTCGATGGCTTTGGGTGGGGAGATTGGGAGGCGCCGGATTACTGGATGCAGGTGGTGGGTCCGGAGATACCGGAGTCACCGGAAAGAGAAAAAGCAAAGGCGATCGGGATTAAGAGACGAGAGATCCGAGCAAAGATTAAGAAACTCCAGGAAGAGTTGAGTATGTGGGAAGGCGTTAAAAAGGAAATCAAAAAGGAGATTTATGTCCAGAGATGACAGCCCGAGATCGAAAGCAATTGCAGAAGCGGTGAAGCAGTTAGAGAAGAAATACGGATCAGGGACGATCAGGAGATTGGGTGATGAGAGGGTTGAGAGAGTCGAGGCCATTACGACGAGTTGTTTGAGCCTGGATCTGGCTATCGGGGTTGGGGGAGTACCGCGGGGAAGAATCGTGGAGATCTCAGGGATGGAGTCCGGAGGCAAGACGACTCTCGCTCTACATATCGTGGCTGAAGCTCAGAAAGCCGGAGGCGTGGCGGCGTACATAGATAGTGAGCACGCGATGGATGCCGGATACGCGACAAGACTTGGCGTGAACATCGATGATCTCTTTATCAGTCAACCGGATTCAGGTGAAGAGGCGTTAGAAATATGTGAGGCCCTCATTCAGTCAGGTGGTATGGATGTGGTAGTGATCGATAGTGTGGCTGCGCTCGTGCCGAAAGCAGAGCTAGACGGAGAGATGGGAGATTCTTTACCGGGGCTTCAGGCAAGATTGATGTCTCAGGCGCTCCGGAAGATGACAGCTATTGTGAGTAAGACCAATACCTGTCTGATCTTTATAAATCAAATTCGAGACAAGATCATGAGCTTCGGTGGCTTCGGTCCCAAAGAGACAACGAGCGGTGGACGAGCTCTCAAGTTCTATGCGAGTGTCCGATTAGATATTCGAAGAATCAGTCAACTCAAGGCCGGCACCGGCGAAGATAGTCAGATCGTGGGCGGTCGGACTAAAGTGAAGGTTGTGAAGAATAAAGTAGGGCCTCCGTTTAGAGAGGCCGAGTTCGATATTATTTACGGGATGGGAATCTCGCGGGAAGGCGACCTGCTCGATCTTGCCGTCGACAATAAGATCGTCGAGAAGTCCGGAGCCTGGTTCTCTTATGCCGGAGAGAAGATCGGCCAGGGCAGACCTGCGGCCGTCGCGCGCTTAGTCGGAGATAAAAAACTCGCTTCGGAGATCGAGACCAGAATCAGAGAAGCAGTCATGGCTGAAAAGAGACTGAAAGTGAGGGGAGGCGAAATAGATGAGTGAGAAGATGCAAGATCGGCTTCTCCTAATATTCTTCGCTATTTGTGTGATGACCGGAATTCTAGTGGGATTATTGCTTAGAATATCGGCCATCCTAATTGAAATTAGAACTATTCTGGAGGCGAAATAGATGAATAATAAAATCTTCAACAAGGGTTTTGTTATAGGCTCTGTTCTAACCATCTGCACACTCCTGGGTCTGTATAGTCTGCCGGCCCCTCGCGCTTATACTCGCCCTCAGATCCAAGAGATTGAATACGATGGTTGTCAGTACATCTACGATTCATCTACATCGACTGGCGAGGTACCACTCACACATAAAGGCAATTGTCGAAATCACCTTAATGGGAGTCTCAGATGAATAGACGGGATTTTCTCGGAAGTGTCTTTGCTGGCTTTGTCTTGATTCATATTCAACCAAGCCAGCCCGATAGTATCGTCCTTCGCTGGTTTCAAATCTACGCCGCTGAAGTCCTGGAGACACTATGACGCTAAACAGAAGATCATTCCTCGGCAGTCTCTTAGCTAGCTTCTTTCTGAAGTTCAAGAAGAAACCGCCTGTTGTTATTGACTACAACGGAATTGTAATGGGTCCGGTCAATATAGAGGCAACAGTGATCAAAGAGTCAATCGATATAAGCCGAATCCCCAAACCGGTGCGGTTCTATATGACTTCACAAGAAGGATCAATAAAGTTCAGAATGGAAGACTACGATCCGGAGACCATCCAATGGCCAGAATAGTCCAAGCCCGGGATAGATTCAAAGAAGGGCAATTAGTTCAGTTCAACGCGCACGCTGACGAAAAGAACGTCAGCAGAAAGAAGTCTCGTACCGGCGTCGTGATTCGAATCCGAGATGAATGGATCATCGAAGTCCTGCTCGATGGCTATAAGTGGCCTCAGAGCTTTCATCACTCCTTCTTCGATCCCCTGGAGAATGTATGACCCTGATCATTACCGGAACCGGCCGTGTTCTGTCGTTTTGTCCTCACGGCAAAATGTTCACTCACTGTGAATTCTGTGAAGAAGATAGAAAAGCTAAAGCTCTCCTGAAAGACATTGAGTTTTACGGAGACGATCCCAATCTCATAGACTTCCCAACAGAAGATGCGTATGGCGTTGCGGCTCTTAAGAATGTCGTCGACACGCTCACGCGAAGGATGCTGGAAAACAATGGCAGAAGCTAAATCAGAAAACATCGCAATCAGCATGGATAGAATTTATGCGATCGGAGATCTCGTTGCCGATCTCATGAATAAATTACAAGAGCAAGGCTACACAATAGACGAAGTACTCGGCGGTTTGCTCTACATGACCGGCGCCGCAATCAAACAAAGAGGCGTGATTGTGTCGCAATATGAACTGGATGCATTAATGACGTCCTTCGATCCGATAGTTTGGGGATATGAAAATGCAAAGTACACTCCTGAAATCCCCAATTGATGTACTAATTCATGGGTTATAACACTTTTCACCGGCTCTCAATGGGTTTTTGCCCCGAAATTTCAACTTAAAGTCACTTATTTGTACTTTAAGTCGATTTATCGGGAGTTTGAAGGTCATTATGCCGATAATTCCGACCGGAAACGTTTCTCGTATATTCACAGGATCATGCCCCATTTGCGCCTGGGCCTGGAACTACATGTTCCTAAGTACCGGTCCTACTTGTGATGTATGCGGACATCCAATAGCACTTGTGCATCAGGGACACATCCACGGCATCGGAAAATGCGGAGATTCTCAAAGTCTCTGTCAGGGAAGACAGTTCTCGCTCTGTCTCGTGCCGATATTCAAGACCCTTTACAATCGACACCAATTATCCGCGGCCGGAATGGGTGTTCCATCAGGACCGCACGTAAAAGGCTATAAGAAGATTTACATCGGCGGGCAATTGGGCGGATCCAGAGCCACATCTCAAAACTTCGAGATCGATGCTCCAGTCAAGAAAGTCATCTGTCCTATCTGTTTTACTATGTCTAAGCTGGTCGACAAAGACGATGACAGCATTCAACTCGCGTGTTGTAGAATTAGAAAGAGAACTTCTCCGAAATTATTCGAAGAAGTAGAAAGGCGACTCCTGGCAACAGCCCCGTTATAGGAGATATATGGCTATAGAAGATGTGCTCAAGAAACTCGCAGCCGCCATCAGCAATGAAACTGTATGCAGAGATCCATTCTATGAAATTCAGTTCGTTCCTGTTTATGTCTCAGGAGAGACCGCCCTTTACGAATACGATGTAGAACTACATCAGTACTGCATGCCGAAGCCGATTGCGGTTAAAGACTCAGCTATCGAGTCAGAACAAATCGATCTCGTCACTGGCTACGCTATTCTGCTTCGCCGCAATCGATCTGAGTTCTTACGAGGCATGCAGAAACTCAAATCTAAATGGTATTCAGTTGGCGATCCATCCATACGCATGAGCCGAAGTTATGACGGGACGTACATTACCTGGCATGCTGTAGAGGCGTTCGTATGAGTGAGCGCACTCCAGCCGGCTACACCGAGGATCTCACATGCCAAAAGTGCGGACGTCACGAAGAAGTTGACGTAGCTGATACCGGAGGGTTTGGCATCGTGCCGGGTATGTGGTACGTCTGCATCACTCAATCATGGCCTGCCGGTACTGATGTTGTTCAAGCGGTTCGGCGAAGAGTTCCGCCGACAAGCTCCAAACGAATAGTTATCTGTCCAGACTGTATATTGGTATTGCAAAATGAAAGAATTGGATCCGGGTCATAAATATCAACTCGATTCGATCGATGGTGTTCTCGAGCAAGTTCTGACCTTCGTGAAAAGAGAAGGCCCGGGATATCCCGGCAATGTCGGGCATTATCCAGGGACTCTGATTCAACACGTCCTGAGAGCTTTGATCCTAAGACTTCAATACCTGGATAACCAGATCGAACATCCGTCGAATCAGGAAAATATTCGGGATCTTCGGGTGGTGCTTTTGAAGCTGGAAGAACGCGCGGCCGGCCGACACAAATTGAGTTTCGACTTATTCTATGTTGCTGGTGTTCATTCGTTCGATCCGGCCGCGCCTTACGAGCCGATAGAAGACATACCGTACTGCGGGATCTGCGGTCACATGGTCTGTCACCACGGATTTCACAAGCAGGAGTTCTTTAAGATCACTCTGTCGAAAACGTCTCCGACGCTACATACTCATCAAGAGGTCGTTCGATCGGAGTAGCTCCGGCACAGATTCGAGTCTGGCCGTTGATGTGAACCCACGCCAGAAAATCTCCAAATCTTCTCTGCTCGACGTCTTCTTTGCAATTCGGACAAATCATTGTGTACCTACTGACCGGGACAGTGACATCTGACGGTCGTTGTGGCTGTGCAGTAAATCCAACCACAGTTCATTGTGTGAGTCGCATCGGTGGCGATCTTTCCTTGGCTGGCGCATTGATTGTTGGCGTTGTTCCAGGCGTTCAAGAAGGCGGTGCCTTCAAAAAGCGATGAATACGAGGCGGTAGCGCTGGATTCCTCACAGACTATCTGTACCTGGTCGTTCTGAGCGCTCGCTATAGTGAGCATAGAAAGTAGACACACGATCAGAGCTATTCTCTTCTTCATATTCTCCTTCTGCCATTTTGGAGGCAGTCCAGTCATGAAACTGCTGGACCCATTGAGGTTCATAGGGGAATGCCAGTAGCGGATGAACTACGGCGTTGTGGACGAATTTCCAGAAATAGAACATCACAAGTTCTGAATGTGGTAGCCGGGATCTCCGATGGCGCCGCTGCCGGGCTCATTGCCGAGCCCTCCTGCCGCCTGCTGAGCCTTGAACGCGGGATCCGACATCAGACACGTCACGCACAGATACGCTTCTCCTGGGCGCGCGTAGCGATTCCAGGGAGCATGTGCCAAATCCAGGATGTTCTGATTCGGTACTTGAGTCGTCTCGTCCTGGACTAACTGGCCTTCAACACCACAGCGAGAACAGTTGCAGTTCATTTCTTTTCCTCCGGACCAATATTAATCACTGGTCCTTTTGCTCTTTCCTCGAGTCGGCCGACTTCTCGAGCTTCATCTCGAAGCTCTCGGGAAACTTCCCGTACAGCACCCATGATTTCCGACATCTGAGTTGTTCTCTCTTCTGACGGGATCTCTCCTGGGTCGCAGGCAAGAATGGCCTTTACAGCCAATACATTCTGACGTCGTTCTGAAATCAGCTTTCGCTTCTCAGCAACGTTGCTGACTTCTTCCCACAAGACCTGGGGCGAGCCGGCGCCCTTCGGGAATTCAGTATGTCGAAGTTTACTCTTGGATCTGAGCCGACGATTGAGAGTGTTCAACTCTTCGTCCAAATCCATGAGCTTCGTGAGCATACCGACTTGAAGCTCTTGATAGCGTTTGGTGGAGAGTCCTTCCCTTAACGCCCTCGTGATCATGTCTTCTACTAAGCTTGGTTCTATTCCGAACTCAATAGCGATCTGCGAGGTTGTGCGGCCAGCCATACGCGCCTGCAACATGGCGTAGCCCTGCCCTTCGAGCAGAGTTACATTCATGCGCTGTCGTACGCCCGGGGGAAGTAGACTATCTGGATCTTCCGGACTGGCCGGACTGATTGTTCTGGACATACTACGATCCGTATCCGCCTACGCGTCCGCCATCCTTCGGAGTCGGAGTTGCCGGGGTCTTCGGTGCTGGCGCACCACCAGGAGAAGGCGGAGTCTTAGGAGCGGCCGTCTCTTTTGGCTTTGCGCCCTTTCCAATACTGGGATCGTGCGAATGAGCTTGACTCGTTCCGCGATCGACCCGCTGCTTATAGTTTTTCGTAGCTGAGGTGTTCAATGGCTTTACGTTCTTCATGGGTTCTCCTAGTAAAGTTTCGGTATTGGATCCTTCGAAGACTTCTTGGCCTTCACCTTCATAGCTTCTTCGCCAGATGGGTTTGTAGAAGCCGGATCCCGATGTATGGGTTTACTCTCGCTGCGATCATGGCGCTGCTGATAAGCTCTGGCTGCGCTCGTATCACAACTGCCTGTTTTCTTGCTGTGATCAATTTCTCCCATATCGATCTCCTTGCCTCTATAATACCAGATCACAGAAACCTTAATGCTTCTGGTACTTGCATCTTGTCGAATATTAGATTGCGAAGCCTCTCCATTTCAACCCATATTTCCTGTAAATCCTGTCGTGCCCGGGCCTCTTCCTCTTTTCTCGATCCTAAGTCAGCCGGATCGTATTTGATCTGAAAGGGGTCAGTCTGTGCTCGATTTCGCAACCACCCCCTATTTTCAAAGAATAAATCGGACCAGGATTCTAAGCTGGTCGTCATTCCCAATCGATTCAGAGCTTCCTTGTGAATGCGAACAGCAACTTCGTAAGCTCTTGTTTCTATTGGCGCGACTCTCTTTACCCAGGCGATCGCGCGCCATATCTTACCGCGGCTTGGGTATCCAAGACACCGCATACCGCTGACCGGCGACGGCTCCACCATATGCATGACGTTTCCCCGGCGTTGATATTTCCCTCGGCCGGCGATCATACACATAAAGTAGATGTAGCAACTTAAGCGCCGTTTTTGCGCCTCGTTGGTTACAACTATCGTCTCGGTCGCTTCGATCCGATTCAGGTATTTATTCAGTCGTGCCATTGAATATTCAAAGAATCCCGCAAGTCTTGCAGTTTCTTCAATGTGTTCTGGTGGCGCTCGAGTTTCTTAATGTGATCTGCAATCAGATCTGAGAATAATTGGAACCCGGTCTCGTGTTCGATCTCTATTTCTTTTCTTTTATTGTTTAGCTGCACAGTGACCATGTAGCCCCAATCGCGACGAGGCTCTTGGCGCACCCATTCTATTTTGGTGACAACGCCGCATCTGGCTGGTGAATAGACGCGATAAACGATGTCTCCGACTTGGAACTTGCTAGGACGGTCTGGTTCTTGATTCATAATCCTTGTCTACAGGACTCCCCAAAAATATGAGCACTCTTATGAATTGAATGCTCAGGAATATTTTCGTGTAGAGCGAGTAGCCGAAAGCTCCCCAGGACGCGGCTAGGGCGGTGACGGCGCCGGCGAACAAAGCCATTTGAACCAGGGAGTTATTTTTGATGACTGGCAAATCTTTCTTGAGTAAGAAGAAGAATGTAGCGACTCCGACGATCTCCCATACAACAAGTAGTCCTTCCCAAACCATTAGGATGTATGCGTAGGCGGTCTTGAGACCACCTTTCGTGATTACAACCTCTTTGGCAGGAATGGATCTTGGTGGTGGTATTACTACCAGGGGTGGATAGGAATCTTCTTTGTCTTCTTCTCTTCTAAAGAATTTAGCCAGTGCGCTCATGTCTTAATCTTGTACACCCACTCGGACGAAAATACAATAGTTTGTGGTTGACAAGCAATGGCATCGGGCCATAAACTGTCACACTAGAGAAACACTCATGGCTAATAGATTCGCTAGAAGGATATCCCGTAAGCGGGGGAAAAGAACTTTACGAGACGCAGCTCCGGAGATTGGCATAGCGCATGCAACGTTAGCAAGAGTGGAGTCCGGCAGGATGCCAGACTTGTTGACGTTTTCGAGATTGGTTAAGTGGCTCGAAGTTGATTATCAAAGGGCGCTACGTGAACTCGAACTTGATAATAAGACGTCCGGAGTAGAACCCGGCAGCGGCCTCACGACTTCGGTTGCATAATGCATGACATGAACATTCAAGTGACGCATGTCGTTGAGCTAGGCGAGCGGACAATCACTTTGTTGTCTGGATTGCTTGCCGCTTGCAATCATTCTCACCACCATCACCATCACCAGAAACTCCATCTGGAAGGAGAAGTAAAAATCATGTTTGTTGTGCCAGATGACCAGCCGGATGTTGCTTACAGCATTTCCCAGGCAAGCGGCGTCCTCGACAGCGAGGGTAATGTAATCACCCCTGCTCCACATCTTAACTATGCTGTTGCTTCCAGCGATGAGAACGTGCTTTCGCTCATTCCCGGTACCGATGATTTCTCCGGAAGTGTCCACTTCGGCGCCCCGGGCGTTGCGTCGATCACGGTGACTGTCACCCTCGATGATGGCACGATCATGGCGACTGCGGCAGCAAACTTCACTGTCACCACCGGCACGCCTTCTTCCGTACAGGGCCTCAGCCTTTCGTTCGCTGGTTTGACAGAGCAGAATCCCTAATCGAGATCGGTTAACATTCGACCTTTTCCGATCTCGTCTGCGGCTGGACCGGTTCCATTCCTGGTCCAGCCGTTCTCTTCTCAAATGCGAACTCAAATTAACGACCCTGAATATTGGCAGACATACGGTGTCATAATCAGGGATACCACTCTCTACAACTTAAGAGTCAAAGCCTACCCGAATATTTTAGATATTCGTGGAGAAGTTGTTGGCCGCGTAACAGGAGAAACCCCCAATGCAATTCAGCGTAGCGAAAGCTCAACTCGACCGCGAACTGTCTCTTCTGCAAAACGTAGTAGAACGAAAAACAACAATCCCGATGCTGTCTAATGTGCTGATAGAAGCAGCACCCTTCCAACCTCTTACAATCACAGCGACAGATTTAGATGTTTCACTTCAGACCAGTTGTAATGCCGAAGTCGCGCGACCTGGTGCAGTCGTGCTGCCGGCCAAAAAACTCTACGACATCATTCACAATTTCCCGAATGATACAGTGAGTTTCAATGTCAGAGACGATCTCAAGACTGAAGTCAACTGTCAGAATTCCAACTATAAGCTGGTAGGGCAGGCTCGTGAGTACTACCCGTCGATTCAGATCAAACCGGAGAATCCGATTGTAGCGCAGACAATCCCTGCGGCCGCAATGCAGGCTCTTATCCGTCAGACCTTCTATGCAATTTCGCAGGAAGAATCTCGGTACGCTATCAACGGATCTCTCTTTCTCATAAAGCAAGACTCAGTAGAGATGATTTCTACAGACGGGCATCGCTTGAGTCGCTCCTGGGCGCCGCTAGAGAATTCCGAGAACAGAACGGCCTCCGATACTATCATTCCCCGCAAAGCCCTTCAAGAATTACTCAAGCTGGTTGGCGAGAAGGGAGCCACTGACGTTAGAATCTCGATCGATGAAAATCTCTTGTTCTTCCAGGTTGGAGTCCGCTTGATGACAGCAAGAAAGCTGGCTGGTAACTTCCCCAATTACACTCAGGTCATTCCTAAGAATTGTGATCGCTCAATCACGATACTCAAGGATCCCCTGATTGCTGCCATTCGGCGCGCGAGTCTGATGTCTGATGTTCAAAATCACGGAGTCAAATTCAATCTCGAGTCTTCTGAGTTGTTGACGATTACGGCGCAGTCTGCGGACGTAGGGCAGGCGAAAGAAGTGTTGACCGGGAGCGCAATCAAAGAAGCAACAGGGATGAAGGATCCACTTGAGATCGGATTCAATGCGATCTATTTGCTGGATTTTTTAGACAAAGAGACCAACGATGAAGTGAAGATGCAGTTCAAGGGCGCAGAATCTCCAGCGCTCGTCTCTTCGGCCTCGAACAATGAATATGTGTTAATGCCGATGCGGTTGATTTAGGCGGCAAGCTTCAAATGCTTTGTTCCGTCTGATCGACAAGTGAAGTCGGCTACTCGGCATGGTCGTTCAGGAGTCCACTTCATAATCGACTTCGGAGTGATCTTACGACCATTCAAAGTGTCGATTATTGTTCCTTCTACAATGCCGATGTCGATCAAAGAGCCAGGGCAAGTGACTCTGAATGGGCCGCTATCGCCTTCGACAAAAACGCCGCCCATGAATTCAAAGGGTTGTTCCTGTGTGGCGTAGCGATCCATAAACTGCATGAATTGGAGAATCGCATAGTAACAAGTTGTGCCGGCCATCTCATCACAGGATGTCTGTGCTGATGTGGCCGTACAACTGTCGCCTTGCCACTTCGAGCCATTAGGACCGTCGCATCCAGCCATTAGAGTCTCCTATCGCTTATCGCTCAGGCTGACTCCACGGATAGAAGGATAGGCCATATAAGGTTCCGTAGCCTTCAATCCGTCGTCAGTCAGGAAGCTACTTTTATCTTTCTTCGGGACATTAGGGACGGAACGCGGCTTTCCTTTTGCCGTGCCTTTCATAGGCGTGGCTTTATCTGGCTTTTCGGTGTCGGCAACGTCTTTTGACTCGAACGCTTCTGTGAGCGCTTGACTAAAAGCTGCTTTTAGATCGTCCACATTTGGCATTGGCTGTGGCGGCCGGAATGTTGGAATCAACCAACTGAAAACCAATCCCACAATGATAACGGCATCTCTGATCCCTTTTAGAAGCGTGGTCAAGTCCAGGTCTCGAACAGAGATCCGACGATTTTGATAGGCAAACGCAAATCCTTCTGGATAGCCACGAGGATCCTGGCGATCTGGAAGGGAGTCGCGGTCGTGAGGATTGCCATTTTGTCTGTACATCGGACCTCCTTCTTTCACAAAAGGACGCACGAAAAAGTGCCCAAGCCATGACCACGTTGGGCGTTGTAGGATCTCGCTCACCATTATCGTCCCTCCCAAATCAAAAATAGTGTGGGACAGACTTCTAATTTGCAGCTACAGAAAACGACTGTCCGGCGTTAGGCGACAAATTCTGATGTCCATCTACCCCACGCCTGTTTTCAAGCAAATGCCATGCATCGAGATAACTAGCCCAATCATGACGCACCGTGTCGGCTCCTGGCTGCGCAGGATCTATCGCAAACATCGTTTGCCCTTGTGGCCAAAGGTCTTTCGGAACGATGAGCCAAAGATCGTCAGTCAGTAGATACCAGATTATAAAATCCCCGTCAAACTTTGGTCGCTTGATGCTCAGGTAAGATTTACCTGCGGCTGTCTTATGCCAGGTCATTTTTTGTATGCCACATGTCCGGCCTTCGATCATAACCTGACTCTTAGAAACTGTGCCGCATGGCGTCCTAACCAATTCAAGCTCGAGCCCGTGCTTTGAACATTTTTCGGCTAGCGCATCCAGAGCTTTATTCTTGTGTTTGAACTGCTCCAGATAGCAGATATCTCGCCGGTTCTCGACATTCATATTGAATTTTCGTGCGTATTGTCGCACGCGTTCGTAGCTGAGTCCCAAACGATGTCCAATTTCGGTATAGGTTATGCAAGGTTCTCCCAGGAGAGCTTTAATCCTGGAAGCCTGCAAGTGTCCTACACTTGTGTAATGGGGTCCAGTCCGAGATCGGACTGTGGCTCCGCATTCACATTTTATTTCGTACTTGGACATCGACAATGTAATTATAGCTTATAACACGAAACTCAGAGCTTTATTTGGCGTCTTTTCCGTAAATTGGAACGTAAGTGGTCTTTGAAAGTAAACTATCCACGAAGCGTTCACAGTTAGCGAGCATTTGCTCGCGTGGGAGCATGTCTGGCTTGAATTCGATCCCAACTAGACCGGCCAGTTTATTATAGATGTCCATCCAACAGAGATCGTCGCCTGTCTCGGTGACTATTTCAGTGATTGCGTTCTTGAGATCATAGAAGTCAGCTAGCAGCTTTTGATACTCATTTGACGCCTCTGGAACGCCACTCTCGGCCTTGTAAGAGCACAGGGCGTCGTGACAAGCCGGATCATCCACCCAATGTTGATAGCTAATCTCATCAGCAGGCTGATCCTCAGGCGGTCGCGGATTGCATGTATGAGAACTCTGGCCGTGATCTCTCCAGGTTGCAGCCGTCGCCGTAAGAGCCGGCAAGATCTGTTCAGGCTCTACATCATTGAAGTTGGCATACAAGACGCCACCACAGCGCGTGCATTTCACTATTGAACCCACACGTATACCGGGATTCAGCTTGGCGATACCGAGAAGTTCATCGACATCGCCAACCTTCCATCCCTTTGCTTCCAGATCCTTTTGTTTCTCTTCATCCATAAGTTACCTGTTAATCGTTAAGTCCTTGAATGTAAAGGTGAATGTGTTCTGAACTCCAGTTGTTGCGAATTGTACGATCAATTCGCATGCTAGACCAACAGTGATGGAAACTAGGTTTCTGGCGAGAGGGTAGTTGCAGATCTCTGAATCCTCGATCTCACCTGGTATCGAGTAGACCTGATTCCAGACTCCTTCTGAGTAATTTCCATCTTCGGCGATCCCTACATGGAGACAAGGAATGTTCTCTTGCTTCGCTCTGATAGCCACGATGTTGCGGCTTGGTGCGTTGTCGAACGCGTCCACAATCAAATCCCATCCCTTGATGAATTTCCCGGCGTTACCAGCATCCATGTGAACTGCTTGCCATAGGATGTCGATTTCGAGATCCCTGTAGATCTTGTTCACGATGGCTGATGTTTTCTTCTGTCCTATGTTTTGTCGGCCGTACGGCTGCGTTGATAGATTACGATCTTCGACTCTATCGAAGTCTACAACGCACAGCTTCGTGAATCCCTGACGAGCTAGAGACTCAAGAATATTAGAACCGAGGGCGCCGGCGCCGCATACCAGCACCTTGAAAGTCTGTAAGCGCTTCATGGCCTCCTTTGATCTATATAATTCTTCGTGAAGAGTTGAGTCTGCCATTATTTGCTCCTTAGTCTCTTTGCAAAATCTTCCAAAGCTTCTGCGACCTTATCCAGTTCGTCCTGGGCGGTTCGAATGGCTTCAGCGCAAAGTTCTACTCGTTCGTGGTCGGGAGTCTCGTCGTCGGTTTCATTCCATTTCTCGTAAAGCTCATTGACGATAAACTCCGCAAGAGTATCGCCGCCTGCTCCAAGTGGAAGACCGGCAACATGGTTGGGTAATCCCTCTTCGTTGTAATACTCACTTAGGAATTCATCAGGATACGCCAGAGTCGCCGTTTCCATAACCTCGAGTAAATCTAATCGTCCCATCCGTAGTCCCATCCTTTATTTCGATCTTCTACGACTTTGACTAGAGAATGCAGATCGAATTTTCGATCTTGCCCGCTCAGGCAAATACCAGCACTGGTGACGGTCAGATCTTTGGATACAACCGATCGATGAACTTCTCCGTCCTTTGTTTGCCACGTCACCATCCAGTCATTGCCTCGATCAGCCCAATCATTGAGAGTGCCGCCAGCCAGCGAAAGAGCATCTTTCAGACGATCTTCGTCTCGCATCTTGGCGAACTCTTTAGCCTCGACAGCCGCTAGGATGTAGCAGGTCTTCATTTCTGGAGTCAATCCCGGTATCCGCGGTTCCTGTCCGGCGTCGAATGCCTGGCGCATCTTTGAGCTTAGACTTGGATCCGTTGTTTCGTCCGGTCCTGCATACCAGAAGTGAGCTCCATCGAACGCGGCCTGAATGCCGGCCAACCGCGCGCCTTCCTCCACAAGATGAACCTTGAACGGTCCTGCTGGAGACCAGAACCTCTGTTCCATATCTGATTCATTATGTGGATAGGCGAGCCACGTCCTATCCTTGAGCTTGTGTATTAAACGACATTTCAATTGCTGGAGATTTCCTACATAGGTCTGGATCATTCGATAGCTGGCTTCTTCTATGAATCTCGCCTGCACTTTCTTCGCTTTGAATATTCCCCACCCCTCGAAATCTCCCGGTGCTGGTCTGAAGCTTCTTATAAGGCCGTGAATGCGAACAACTACCTTGCCTCCCTTCAGACACGGAGCCATAAAAGTTGTTTGGCGGAAATCTTCTTCGGCCTTTGCGAGATTATCTATCAGATCATGAATCGACATCGTAAGTTTCTACGTGCTCGTATTTTCCTTCTGTAAGTTCCTCTACTAAGGCGGCGGTTGGTATCCAATCAGTAGCCAGCAAATCAATACCAGTCAGTTTGAATACGAAATCATCTCCGTATCGAATCCAACCAACTCCGTCTTCGCGGCTAATACTGCGGCCATTTTCTTTGGACCATCTTAGAGCGTCTATGATGTTCATATAAATACCAAGGGACGGAGTTGCTGTACATGCTCAGCGCGATCGATTCACAAATCGCTGCAACTCCGTCCCTAATTGTTACCGGCTCGCGGCGTTGGTCTTCTTGTTCTTGCTTGATCGATTCGGATGCAGTCTCCATACTCGGCCCTTGAAATCATCCTTGGATGGAATCGGCGTCTCCATGATCTCGTAGAGCAAGTCCAACCGAGACGGTGCCGAAAGCAAAGGCGCCAGATTGGGCAGGCTGTAGTAGTCATTCGTTCGCAGGTCGAAGTGAGAAACTTCTACTTCTGCCTTTTTCAGATTAGCTTCCAGCGCGGTGCTGTAGCTGCCAACCTTGATGATGATGCACTTCGGTTTCACGCCCATTTCCTTCTCGTACTCTTTCAGAGCTTGAGCCGAATATGGATCAGCATTCTCACCGCCGTCCGTGACGAAGACAATCAGTTCTACGAACTTCTTGTTTCGAATCAACCACTGAATCGGAGCACCCATGCTTGTGCCGCCCTGAGCGCGCAGATTCTTTGTAGCCTTCTCCCAATCCGACAGTTTTTCTCCGGCTGGCTTGACTTCATACGCCATCGTATCGTGAGCAAGAACATACAATGGAGCATCCATCAAAGCTGCAATGAACGATCCGACTTCGCAGCCGGTCTTCAAGGCAATCTCAAGAGATCCCGACTTGTCGATAATCAACGCAGTCGGGTTCTTGATCCGGCGCAACTGCTTGACCCTGGCGTCGGTTACTTCGGCCAGTTTCTTTCCGGCGTCTCCCAGGTCGACAGTCGATGCCACTCTCTGAGCCTTGATCGAAGAAACACGGCGATCGGTCTTGGCTGCTTCGAGCTTGGATTCCACCAGCTTCTTGAGATCGGCATTCTCCATGACTCCCTTCTTCTTAAGGGCGTTCATGTTGTTGATAACCTCGGCCGGCGTCATTTGATTCAGCAATGCAGCCAGCAATGCTGGAGTTATCTGCTTCACAGCGGTGACTGCAATCGTGAACGGAAGTTTGTAGTCAACGATCATCTTTGCTTGCGCTACGTGATCTGTTAACTTGCCTAGCTGTTGCACCGCCCACGGCATGCTCCCCTCTGGCGGCTTTCCGTCGAAGACGATAGAGCGCGCCCGGGCATTGGGCTTGATCTTCAACGAGCAGTAGAGATGCTCTAATGCTGCACTCATTCTAACCGCGGTGCCGTCGAAGCGCTTTTCGTCCGATTCCAGTTCCCGCACGTATGTATAGAAAGCATCCCTCGCCAAACTTGGCAGCTTCTTGAGATGCTGGTTCATGAAGTCCAGCACTCTTGATACCTCGTAGGCCGGGAGTTGCTGAAGTAGGTAGAATCCGGCTTGTCGATGTTCCGGTGTTGACGTCAACAGGGTTCCGATGAAGGCTTCCTTATGATCCCTGACTTCGCCGTTCTGCCAGTACCAAAGAGCAAGCGGGCCATAGAACCACGAGTCCTTGTCTCTGGTATCCTTGTGGAACTCGGCGATCTTACCCAGGTCTCGATGGGGGGTGGCCAAGAGTGAATTCAGAATCGCCAATCTGAGATCCCTCTCGGTATCAGTCATTGTTTGTGTCATTTGTTCTCCTAACCACAGGGCGGGGAAGCGACGAACGGCCCCGTTCTTTGGACGTAAATCACTCCCCACCCTGAACTTGAATTAAGCAGGGTCCGGGGCGCGCTGCGGATTGCCGTATGGCCCTCCGGTAGTTGCGGAGCTTGCTTTGCTCACTTCCGGTTTTCGTTCTTCAATTACTTCAACTCGTTGTTCATCGAAGTACTTCGCTTCGATCGGTACCCCGTCTTTTAAGTCCTGGGGTTCAATGCAGATCCTTGTGCAGCCATAAAGAAACTCCGCTCGTGCGGTGGCGATGCCGGTGAATCCGGTCAGCGTATCTTTGACTTTACTACCGAGTTGTATCATTAGTCTCCTTCAACATGGTGTAGTTTCTCAAGTGTCTGACCAATGCCGAATAGTCGTATCCTTTATCGGTGCAGAACTCGAGAGGTTCTCTCATTCCTTTGTCTTTGTTACAACGTTTGCAGGCTGAGAGATAATTGCTTGTGTCGTTGGCGCCGCCTAGCTCCAAGGGGATGAAATGATCGATGGTCAGTTGAACTTCCCCCATCTGCCGGCCGCAGTACATACACTTGAAATTGTCTCTTGCCCACACCTTCTGTTGGGTTACGCCACTGATTTCCCAACGAACTTTTCTATGTAGGATCTTATTCAAACCGCCGACGTCTCCGATGAAGATTTCCGGATCGTCAGAGCGACGGATGATGTCGCCCCACTCTTCGAAAGAAGGCTGGACAACATTAGCGTCGTCTATATTGAAGATCGATCCCGAGGGAGTCAGGCAAATCAGGTGCGCTCCCATACCCTGGAAGATCACACCAGAAATCTTCAGAAGATTACCTATGTCTTCGACATAGACTGGACGGTCAGGATTGTCCTTGTAGTAAGGGAGATAGAATCTTTTGTCGGACGCTTTCTTGGCTGACATGGGGGCCTCCAAAAAGAAAAGGGTCCGCGTGTGCGGACCCGAAGTAGAGGTACAAGTATGGACTGTGTAGGAGCAAAGGGAACATTGGGTCCGCGCGTTTTGAACTTGTGGTCTTTACAGTAACCTTTACGGTTCCCCCCCATAAGTGGTGGAGGGGGTTCAGAATCTCACTGAATATTGTATGTACACAAATCCGGCCGTAGCGCGGAAAACTTTAATCAAAGAGCTTCATCCAACTTCTGTTGGATCGCAGCTTGCAACTTTTCAAGCCTCAGAGAGCATCTCGATAAGCTCCCTCGTATCCAGAGCCTCGTGTACGATCCAGCCTTATTAGGGCTTCATAGAGTCCGTGCGTTATATTCAATTCCTCTTGAATTGCAGGAATCAAACTTTCAAGACCGCCGACTCTCGCCACCATCGGGCCTCCGGACTTTTCTTGTCTCAATACTAAAAGCATATCCGCGCGTTTCGGAAGTGCGTTTTTGTTTGGACCGCCATAAGTGGTGGCGGTCCCTGGATTCGAACCAGGTTAACAAGATTATGAGTCTCGTCTTTCTCCGTATGTACGCTCGACCAGCCATAGCGCGGAAAAATCAAAGTATGAGGAAACCAACTCGTCTTGATTCATAGATAATCTCAACACGTCACAACCAAGCTGGTTTCCATTTCAATAGGTGTCCCGCACGTTTCTAAGAGGCTGCAACATTATACACAGACGCTCTACCACTGAGCTAATCCCCCTCAAGCAGGGGATACAGGATTTGAACCTGTGACTTTCTGTTTGGCTGTATGTACGCCACTTATGCCGTAGTGCGGGAAAGACTTTGTGATCCACAAAGAATCACTCAGCCAATCACATTCAATTATTTTGCCGCGCGTTTCGGAAAAGCTGAGTTTCGAGTTTTACCCCGACGATGGATTTGAACCATCAACCTCACCATTCATAGTGGTGCGCTCTACCGTTGAGCTAGTATGTAAGCCTATCCTGCCATTGCGCGGCGAATTCAAAGAACTAATATTGGATGCGGCGATGGGAGTCGAACCCACTATCTCATGGTTATGAGCCATGAATGATGATTTCCGTTTCACTCCGCCGCGAGAACTGTATAACCGCGCGTTTCAGAGAAGCAGGATTCACTTGCACAATTTTCAAGATTGTTGTGTGTATGCCTCTCAAGCCGTAGCGCGGTGAATTCAACTTTCAAAAATCTATGAGGGCGGGTTTAAGACTCACTCTACCCTCACTAACTGAGGAATCGCCCTCTGACATCTTAGCCGTATACAGCTTCCGGTCGGATCGTCAACGAAGCAGACTCAGAGTTGCGGTCTACTGCGTAGTTGGACAACGCTGCAAGGCTGACGTCGAGATCGTTTGCAATCCTCTGACGAATCTGTTCGTCAGACATAGATCCAACAATTCCCAACTCCTGCGCCGAGCGATCCAAAGAACGACCTTCGAACCGAATGTGAACTCTCTCGTAGTTTAATACTGCGCTCATCGTTTTGTGCTCCTTCCTAGTGAAACAGGATAGTAACCGATCTTTTTATGCCTGTCAACAGAAATCGTATTACCAGTCGAACAAAATGCAAAGGCGCTTACCGGGCTGAACTGATACTTCCACTTATAACGTTGCCCTATGTAGGGTCGTCTGCTACTAAGTTCAGTCGGTGCTAGCAGTGCTGTCGCGCCTTTGCATCTATGCCGCGCCCTCTTGTGCATCCTCGAGGAAGAGATACTTTCTCCACTCGCGACGAACCTCAGATTCGTGTCCCAATATCTGTCGATCCATCCCGTAAGTTAAGGCCGCAGGATTCTTCAACAACGGCATCCTGGCCTCTTCCGGAGTTCGGTCTCCCTTTCTCTGATTACATGCAAAGCAGGCTGCTACTAGATTCTCGGGAGAAGTAGTACCGCCCCGGGATCTCGGAAGCAGGTGGTCGACGGTCAAGTCGAAATTTCCACCCTTTACTCCGCAATACTGGCAGCGATACTTGTCTCGCATGAGAATTCTGTTCTTCTTCGTGCTGGAACGTCGCTGTTTGCCGGCTATGTCTGCCACATAACACGTCAGGCGAATGACACTCGGCGCCGGGAATTCGGAATGCGCTGAATGAACAATTTTTTCCTCATCGCGAACAACCAATTCTGCGGCACCCTTCCAGATGAGAGTAATAGCCCTGCGAGTCTTGATTGTGCCGAGTGCTTCGTATGAGGCATTGAGCAACAGAACTTGTCGGCTTAGTACGTTCATAACAATCCTGGGGCCGATGGTGGGACTCGAACCCACAACCTCCTATTTACGAAACAGGCGCTCTGCCAATTGAGCTACACCGGCCTACTTTCTCATCATTTTGGCGTAGGCTTCAGGCCCATACCACTTCATGAACTCCTGATTGAATTCATCCCAAACTGGATACTTTCTGTATCCTTTCCAGCCTTTGCCACCATCAGATACGAAGTTGTCGACGTTGCTGACTTCTCGGATCAATGGTGGAACACTCAGTTCCGGATCTCTATGTATTGCGTTTCTGAATGCTCGTCGCAGCGCGCGATTAGCAAGCTGTTTGTCTCGTTTTTCGCTCTGTCTTTGGTCTTTGCACGCACCAAAGAAAGGACGCTTCCTGTACGATCGACTCATAAGAACCTCCATGTTAGTTTCCTAACATGGAGCGTTCAGTCGTGACTTTCGCATGACCTCTCCTATTCATACCAGAGTGCGGCGATCAGATCATCGCGCATCTTTTCACCCCAGAATATAACACGCTCGCCGGTTGGCAGGTCCATCTCCAGCTTTGCGCGGTAGGCTTCGACATCTAAGTCCTTTGGCCTGGTTGCATTCAAAACAGGAGGCGACGAGATTGGTCATAGAGCTTGAACCGCCCCTACATTTCGCTTCCTGATGATCCAATGTGAGTTTATCTAATCTGTGCGGATGATGGCCTAGAATTCTCTTCAAAGGTCGGCCGCAATACCAGCATCGGTGTCCGTCTCGTTCGAGAATCTTTCGCCTCTTGCCTTTTCGAACTTCGGTCATGAATCTATGCCGTCAATCCACCAGATAAAGTTGCAGGCTCCGCACTTGTGCTTTTCATCTTCGAAGGCTTCGTCATACGAAGTCCAGATTTGATACGTATGTTGAGAATCATCACCGCACTTCGGACATTTGCCTTCGATCTTTACAGGCTCGCTCAGTGTTCCCATCAGCTAAACCATTCGGTGCCGGCTGCGGCGCGCGGCGGCACAGTTGCGTTGAGACGAGCGGTACGGAAATCTTCAATGACCCAGAATATCTCTACCATAGGTCTCAACTGGTTCGTTGGTACGAAGAAGGCGTGACGTCCGTTCCTCGTTGGATCTTGCCACCAGTCTTTGCGCTTGCCATCCGAGGCCATTATCCAACCACGCAATGTAAAGACTGGCGGTTCGGCGACTACGAGAACAAATGGTGCGTCGTCTGCGCTGTCCTCATGCAAGATCAAACGTCGTTCCCAATCATTTACATATCTCACTTCGATCAGATCGCCTACATCACGCGCATCGATGTCGCCGATGTGTTCATGCCAGAAGAGATTGGTCTTCCACGCTACTGCGTATTCTGATGCCGCTCCGAGAATGTGTCGTTCGGCGGCGCCGCGTTCATGAGGATCGAGACCGCCTCGTGTCTTTCTAAGACCGTGGTTGATCGCGTATTCCACTCGTCGGCGCCCGACCGACTCTGTTGTCTTCAATTGCTCTTTGTTGAGTACTGCCTTAATCGTTTGAGTGTCCTTCATGACTTTCCTTAGTCAGGCCATCATCAAGTTTTGTACCGGGATGGCAAAAGCAAGTTTCTTTTCCACGCCATTCGCAACCGGGTGTTTCGCATCGTCGGCGTATGCTGACCTTTATCTGATGCTCCGAATTCTGGTTGCAAACATAGATTCTAGTTAGACAGTTGTCATCATGTTTGTGTCCGGTTTTGAGATTGTACATAGCACCCATTAATGTGCTCATTGAACAACCATCCCAGACAGCGATTCCTTCACATTGATCACACTGCATTTTCGATCCTCGCGATGTAGTTTGGGGGTCCAGAGCAATTGTCGCCCTTAGCTGACATTGTTCCTTCCGCTCTCCGTCGCTCTATGGCTAAGAAGATGTCTGGCATTTGTTTGGCGCACACGAATTCGAACGGTGGCAGGCAGGCGATATAGCTACAACAGTTGTCGCCTTGTCCTATCTTACAGACGAGATTTAACTGCTCGTCACTCAGCGGCGTTTCATTCATAAAATGGTACCCGGTATAGGAGTTGAACCTATAACATCTGGTTTGTAGGACCAGCGCTCTACCTGGTTGAGCTAACCGGGCTTATAGCATTTCTGCTGAATTCTCTTCTCTTCTTTCACAAACTTCGCAATACCAACCAACAACTAATGGAGTGCCGTATCCTAAATGATAAGTCTTTCCCCTAACTTGTTGGTATCCCGAAATTCTCCGCATCCGGCGTCCGCAGCACCACTTGAATAGTGCTTTGCCATCGAGGATTTCTTTATAAAATCCATTGACTCGCAAGTCGACTCGCCATTCCGTGCATATTTTTTCGCTGCTTGTTACTTTCATAATTCCAATGTCCTTATCTGTTCGAGCATTTTGAATGCTTCTTCGTCAGAGAGCCATCTTGAAGGCTCGCATCCGAATGGACACTGTAATTTCTTTACGACTCCGAATAGACGACAGATCAGGGGTCGATGCTTATAGACTGAACAGCGGCCGTCTATGGTCAGGAGAGGACAGGCAATGTCGCCATCGACTCGTCCTTCGCTGTTCGAGACTAAAAGGATCTCGGTGTTGTTTAATCGCTCGCCTTCCAGGGTGCGGAAGAACGTCGCTTCTCGAAGTCGAGTCCATTCAATGTTGGACATTGATATGGGACCACATGCCGCGCGGCATTTTCGTTGGCACTCTATGGTCGGTAGGGAATCGTAGATTGCTTGCAGTTGTTCGTTTGGTGTCATAAAGAAGTAAGCGGGTGACGGGATTCGAACCCGCAAGACCTAGCTTGGAAGGCTAGTGCTCGACCGTTGAGCTTCACCCGCATTAAAGTGCTGTAGATCGACAACCGCGCCGTACTAGGATCATTAGGGACCACGCTGGCGATCTACAGCACGGCTTTCAGTCAGACAACATTGCGCCGGGAGCGATCATCTCTTCAATCTCTTCGATCTCGAGTTCGAGTTCGTTAGAGACAACTTCATTGGTCTCTTCGGGCTTTTGCATGTTCGATCCTCCTTTCGTAAATTGGAACCCCTTTTCAGTGTAGTCATACCACATTATGCTGTGTAGGACGTTAGCTAAAAGGACGCCTTCGAGGATCATATTATTCTCCCTTCAGAAATAGGCCGGTGGAGGGCTTCGAACCCCCGACATCCAATTTACAAAACTGGCGCTCTGCCAACTGAGCTACACCGGCATCAAATGATCCTGGCAGGACTCGAACCTGCGCTCTCAGCCTTCGCAGGGCTGCGGTTTATCCATCTAACCTACAGGACCAAAGCTACGGGGGAGAGGGTCGAACTCTCATAGACCTGTTCCAAAGACAGGCGCTCTACCATTAAGCTACCCCGCAATATTACCATTCTCCGCGTATCCAGGCGTTTAGTTTCCAGCGCTTTCCTGTGCGATGATCCACCACATGATTGTGCCGGCTGCTGTATGTCCTGATTTTATCACCACGCATTCCGCTTCCAACCTGCTTTCGTCGATCGGCTGCTTGCGTCTCCTGTGTTATCTGCTTGTCTCTGTCTAAGAGTTTGGCAGTCAGGATCTTCAGTGCCATCGCTTTGCTTTGATGTTGAGAGCGCATATCTGCTCTGGCTTGTAGTCCGGTTGGACGGTGGGTTGCAATCACACAACTTTCTGTTGTGTTCTTATGCTGCCCTCCTGGACCAGTACCGCGGGTCGTTCGGATCTCGATGTCCGTTAAATCAGGATTCTTACTATCTTTGATTTCAAAGATCGCTACTGTGACGGTTGACGTCTGGACTCTGCCACGTTTTTCAGTTGGAGGAATTCTTTGCCATCGGTGCCCGCCTGCTTCTTGTTTGAATATCTCATAGGCTTTAGGGCCTTCGAGCGTCAATGCTGCAAATCCTGGCCGTTCGTCTATGAGCTCAACCCTAAAGATGCCTCCGCTGCGCGGCATACATATAGGCTCTGATTTGGTCGGTTACAAGCAGCTTGGCGTCGTCACCGCCCTCTGCCGCTCGCACTTCAATGACTGCTGTTTCCATTGTTGCCTCCGTTTAGAAATGGTGGTTGGAGCGAGATTCGAACTCGCCACCTCTGGTTTTTCAGACCAGCGCTCTTCCAAAATGAGCTACCCAACCATATTTTGTTTGTAAAATCCTATTGCGAAACAAGCACAACCAATCACTATAATTGCGGAAAGAATAATCTTGATAAGGACACTCTCGATCCTGAAAAAGGCGGCTATTAAAGTCATGCCAATCATCAAGCAGCCACCTATGATACAGAGAATGAGATAACCTGCTTTTGCCTTTTGAGCGATCATGATAGGCTACCTCCATGCAGAACATCAAAGTCGGCCGCTATTCGCAGAACGATCATTGGGCTGGCTGGATTGAACCGGAAGATATGAGTTGGATTGCTTTCATTGATCTGGAAGGCAAGGCAACTTTCTATCTCAACCGGGATCCTGTCACCGGGGCCGTTCTTCCCGATTAACTTTCTATCTCGGCTGCTGGATGGGCAGTCGACTCTTCTGCAAACGTCGCCCAATGACCAGGAGCAGCCGCCCATATAAGTTCGTTATTCGCGATGACCAAGAGATTGCCTTCTTCTATTGAAATGCACTCTCCCTTGACTGATATCGGAATAATCAAATCGTTGATTTTCAATCTTATTGTGAATTCTTTCATTCTGTCCTCACGCGCAATCAACACAGTAGTTGTCTGATTCTGTATTGCAGCACGGACCAAACAGGCGGGCGCATCTTTCACAGCCGCATAGGAATTCTTTTGGTCCGATCTCTTCGTTACAGACTTCACAGATTTGCTTTTCCATAATGTTCAAGCTGGTCCGCTAAGGGGTTCCTTCTTAGCCAGCGACTAGCAGCTAGCCGGCCCCTGCTAATCGTTCCTCCCGAATCCTACTTTCAAAGGATTAGACCAGCACCCGGGCTTCAATGTTAAGGGGATGGCGGGACTCGAACCCGCAACAGCAGGTTTAGGAAACCTGTACTCTGTCCATTTGAGTTACACCCCCGATCTAATCCAACGCTGTTGGGCCTCTATCTAACTCGACATCATCTATGTCGGCGTCTATTGCCGATACGATGAAGCCGGCGCCATCAAGAATCAGTCGTATTTCCTCAAGAGCAGATTCAACAAATGGTTTGCCTCTCGGGTGCTTCCGAGCTAATTCTCCCCAAGCTTCCAGACTTCCATCTGGATGAATCTTTACTTGTCTGACTTGTATTCCTGGGATTTCAGCTAGGACATTCCCAACGACTAATTCTACGAGATCGTTGGGCGCTACGGCTCTGTTCTTGCCTTTCACACCAAAGACAATGCCCTTGTAAATCAAATCGTTCATAGGGCGGTTGTATCATAGGCGATACAACAAAGCAAGAGAAGAATGGAACCTATGGGATTTGAACCCATACATTCAGTATGCGACACTGACATGCTGCCAATTAACATTAAGGCCCCAAATGGATCCGGTGAGATTCGAACTCACATCCTCTGGAGTGCAAAACCAGCGCTCTGCCAGTTAGAGCTACGGACCCTCAATCGTGTACAAATTCAAAACGTCTCACTTGATCTGCTTCACCAATCAACGACAAGAACTCTGCTTTATCACGCACTGTTGGTTCACCTTTTCCATAGAGAGGAATATACAGAACCATTGGTGTTCTAGGTCCGTCCAAGACTACTTCGCCAATCACTCGATAGTGATTGCCTTTGTAGTGTCGATAGACTCCTGGTCTGATTGCTGTGGACTGGTAGAGATCTAGATTGATTGTTTCTTCTTTAGGCATAGTCGGAGTGGCAGGATTCGAACCTGCGTGATCTCGGCCCCAAACCGAGTGCCTGAGCCTCTAGGCTACACTCCGATACAGAAAGTCTGGAAGGTGGGATTCGAACCCACGATTTCATGTTCCCGAAACATGCCGATTGACCTGGCTATCGTACTTCCAGATAGAACTGGACCCCGGTGTTTTAAGCCTCATATTGAAACTACGGTTGATCAAACCGATGGGGTTGGCAACCCATTACTCCGGTGTCACTAGATGGCTGTAGGGGAGGGACTCGAACCCCCAATAACTTGATTAACAATCAAGCGTCTTGCCAATTAAACGACCCTACAATGCTCCCCGGGCAGGGGTCGAACCTGCGACATCGCGGTTAACAGCCGCGCGCTCTACCAACTGAGCTACCGGGAAATATCAGATGGATTCCTTACGTACCGAATGTTCGAGTGCGTCTCTTCACTGATTTGTGATTCGCTCTCGCTGATTGCGCCGTCACAGTGGTTGTCGATCGACTCGCCGTATTCTGTGCGGTGCTGGCGCCGACCTTGAATTACTTCGACGTCCCATTTCTTGTTGGAATTCAGATCTACGATTCGAAAGCTAGCTCCGTTTTTCATTTTCGTTCCTCTGGATCTCCGCAAAAGCGGCATTCGGTTGTATGTCCCCACTGATTCAAATGAAACACACAAACGCCTATAGGACTCTTTTCGCAAGACCAGAACGTCGATACTTTGTAGTCCAAGAAATGAAAATCTGGCAGGACAGATTTTGCAATGTCGTTTATTTCCTGGTGTAGAAGATCGATCTGTTTGCGTTTTTCGAATATCTCTTTTGCGTGTTTGTTTTCAACTTCTTTCATAGCATCCTCGAATGGCAACGGCGAGATTCGAACTCGCGACGGCACGCTTATGAGACGTGTGCTCTGCCAACTGAGCTACGTTGCCGAAAGGCCCACGGTGAGATTCGAACTCACGACCGCCGCCTTACCAAGGCGGTGCTTCCACCAACTGAGCTACGTGGGCGAGAAACTTGGTTTCTGGCGATTTCGTAGAAGTATTTCCAAGGCACCATTTGAATGGCTCGCCTCATTTTCCACCGGTCGATCTCTGCCAGTAAACAAGGGATGTGATACTTGGTGAGTCTTTTCATAAAAATATTGGGACCGTAGGGACTTGAACCCTCTTCCTCGCCTTAAAAGGGCGATGCTTCACCGTCAAAGCTTCGATCCCATTTGGTCCTGGCACGGATCGAACGTGCGACCCCACGGTTATGAGCCGTTCGCTGCTACCACTGAGCTACAGGACCGTATTGGAGGGTCGAGGGCGACTAACTAGTATGAGCGCCGCAGTTGGAACTACAACGCCAGCCACCCCGCCCATAACTTAACTTTCGTTGGCCTTGTGAAACACATCCTGAGAGTCGAACCACTTTGCGGTGTTCTCAAAGATGCGGCGCAATTCGTCAGAGTATTCAAATCGTTCTTGATTGATTGCGATGCTCTTTAGAATGTTGCCGTCGTTGTGTCTCATGCTGGAAGCTTTCCAGTCCATGATCATTTCTACGAGATCAATCAGCGTCATATCCTGAATTCCGTGCTTGAAGTGTTCAGGGTGATGCCGATTATGTGCGTAGTGATGATCAAGAACCGGCTTTAGCTTTTGTCTGAACTCCAGGTACTCGGGCGAATTGTAGGTTGAGTTGCGCAGCTTGTCAGTCCAGACGTCGAACATTTCGACTTCGGGAGACTCCAGCTTTGTTTGATCGTGCCGTTCTGCTCTGTAAAGCAACTCTCTGATACAGAGATTGATGTAATTCCTGACGGCTTCGATGTGTCTGAGGGTTTTGACTCTTTCATCTGTTTTCCTGCGAGCTTCGGGTCGCAGGGCTATCTCATCTGACATGTATCTGTACGTTAAGCTCCTATTCGAATTTCCCCAGGATGCGGAATTCTCCCAATGTCGATTGCTCCGCGATTGGGTTTCCACGTGTAATGGAGGGTCACACTTTGCTCTGTCTCGTCTTTGAATGTCAATTGTGTCTTTTCTGGATCATGAAATAGCTTGATTCGATCCTGTGGATACACGTCAAAGATACCGGGCTTTGGCGGAACAAGATCGATAATCGTAATGCAAGTATGTAGAGACTGTTTGCTGTTTAAGCCTGCGTTGTTCCAATATAATGTCTTAGTGATGTCCAGTCTGGCTTTGTCTTTGTTGATGATGATCTGTACATCTCCATTACTCCAAATGACAGATCCGAACTGCGTGTCGAACTTGTAGGTATCGGGGCCGATGCAGTAGCCATATCTAGGCATTAGAGCTTCCTCCATCCTTCACAAGATTCAGAACAATCCGGCCGAAGCCAGAGAGCACCGCATGGACAATGCCATACGTGCCCGCTCTCAGGAAGCAATCTACCACACTCACATGTCATTTTCTTCTGCCAGGAATCTAACTTTACGTCCACCGACGATCATTGGTTCGTCTGCTTCTTGTTTAGCTGCCAACTCTGCTTTAGCATCGGCTATTTGCTTCTCGGCTTCAGCGATCAATTCTTTCAATGCGGCTTCTCTCTCGTCGGCAAGAATCTTATCCCATTCTTTCTGAGAAAGAGCGCTGCCAGGATAGACACCGGGCGGTCTGGATGGTACTCTCGGTGCCGGCGCCTGAGATAAATTTGGTATTGTCGAAGTGATCGTGCCGAATTGTCCAGCCGTCATGAACCGCTGATTATCTACAATCACTGTTTGAAAAGAGCGCACAGAAATATCTGCTGTTGCCATTTTATCTCCGATCTTCAATGCGTCCACAGAGGATCGAACTCTGCTCCCAGGTTTAAGAGACCTGTGCTTCGCCTGCAAAGCTTTGGACGCGTATGACCCCGGGAGGATTCGAACCCCCGACCGTACGGATAGAAGCCGTCTGCTCTGTCCAACTGAGCTACGGGGCCAAAAGCGGGGCATACGGGATTTGAACCCGTGATCTCTTCCGTGACAGGGAAGCGGGGACTCCAGACTCCCCCAATACCCCAATGGCGTTGACGGGATTCGAACCCGCGATCTCCTGCTTGAGAAGCAGGCGGCTTAGCCAGTTTGCCTACAACGCCAAAGTACCGGCTCGAGGATTTGAACCCCGACTATCCCGCTAATCGGGCGGGCGTGTTACCAGTTACACCAAGCCGGCATAATTAAATAGCTGATGTTCTGACAAAATCAGATAGCTCGCAATTGTAGAGTGAAACGTAATCACCGTTCAGTGGGCCTTCCAGCCAAGCTACTTCTGCTGGTTCATCTGGATGCGCTCCTACAAACGCTATCTTGCGTACTCGACCACATCCGACGCAATGAACGTTTCCTTCTGTAACGGCTTTCTTTAATCGATCTATCTCTTCGTCGCTCATTGTCTGTCCTTGAAGTCTGGATCATTTGTTCTGATGTATTCAAGAACTTCTTCGCTGTTGATCCAGGTCAGGTAATTACTTCCACACCGTTTGCACCGAACCGATTTTGGTATGGGCAGACTGAATGTGTTCTTACATTTATTACACCCATACCTTGATGCGGGTAAAGCCCCGGGAGAGAGGATCGAACTCTCGGCTCGTGGGCCAGAGCCACGCGTGTTGCCAGCTACACCATCCCGGAAAATTTCATCTAGTCTCATAGGGCGACCGGAGAGACTCGAACTCTCTACAACAAGGTCCACAGCCTTGCGCCTCACCTATCGGCCTCGGCCGCCATCAATCTTCATCTTTCGATTCAAATGGATTCTTGAAATGGAATATGTCCTGAAAGAAACACCAGACTCGAAGTAATCCCATATCAACAATCCACACAGGAACGACATTACAGATCTCATATACTTCCAATCCGTCCGCGCGCCAGTCTTCGACGTGCTTTGGATCGGCGTAGATGTGAAATCCCCATTCGTGTTGCTTACCGCGGACATCCAGACTGTAAAGTTTCTTCGCCATTTTATTAGGGTCGACGGGGTTCGAACCCGCAATCTCTTGAGTGAAAGTCAAGTGACTTAACCAATTCGTCTACGACCCCATCTTTTGTTCTCGCCACTTTCGAAGTAACCGGGCGAGTTGCCTCATATCAATTTCTATTGCTCCCTCAGCTACAGCAAGACTTCGTTTGCTCTGACTAATATCGTAGTGAGGGCTGCTGTAGGGCTGAAACCACGTTCTCTTCAGTCCTATCTTGTCTGCCATCTCGTGAAGTTCTTCTAATGTGTCAGCGACCATGTGACACATCAGCATTCCACGAAAAGCTATTCGACCGTGATCGACGTAAACTGCCATTACTTATTTTCATGATAGAACCGCCATTCTCTGATGGCTGTGTCTATCAGATCTTCTGCTTCGTGATCTGTGTATTCGAAGTTGCAGTCCAAACATTTCCTTACCGGAATGTCTATGTTTAGAATCGTGCATTTATACTGCACAGTCTGTGTTTCTGTTCGAGTCTCGATCTGAGACTTCCCACAATTCGGGCAATCATCGTCATTGTCATTCATAATGCAGGCAGAGGGATTCGAACCCGTCACTGTCCAGGGTTTAAAGCTGGTGCCTCCTACCAATTGGGCTATGCCTGCTCAAGAGGTAGGGGCGGGAATCGAACCCGCGTAATCGGTTTTGCAGACCGACGCCTATTGCCTCTCGGCCACCCCACCTAAACATGCTCAACTTTGTTGTTCGATACTTTTTTTACTTTGTTCGGATTGTTGCCTGGGCATAAGACAAGCCATTCTTCGCCGGCTTTCCATTCTCTTGTGAAGGTCACACCGCATTGCTCATAGAGCGGCTGGAAAACATCAGCAGTTCCATTACAGGTGATACAGTAAACAGTTTCCTGTTTAAGCCAGTCGATGGGCGTGAAAGTAGCGAGATCATCCGGCATAAGATAATTCATGGTCGTTTCCTAAAGCTGTAAGTTGGATCGAATCCGTGCTGACTTATCTTGTACTTATCAGCAATTTCATCAGGCTTATCTCTACGGACCAACTGATTGCTAAGATACATCGCAATCTCTTGAAATGCTGTGAAGCTATCCACAATCTTATAGAACTGCAATTCTTTAAGATTAGGATTGGTTGAGATTATGTGATCTCGACCATTCTTAGTCTTGAGAGTGAAGATTGGAGCGTTGATTTCAGCGAAGATCTCGTCATGGACGCTGTTGGTAAAGGAATAGAATTCTTTTGCTTTAAGGGGATCCATTCCTCGCCAGTGTCTCCGGAACCATGAAGAATGATCTAGATCTTTGAGATCCAAAACTTGTATGGCGTTTTCAGCATCGTAGAGATAATGAATCTCTAATGGTCCACGAGCGAATAGTGCTCTTTCAACGTAGATGCAAGGAAAGATTCGACCACAGAATCCTATTACGAATCGATCTACTATATTGCGGTGCCAGGAACCCCAACCAGCATTGTGATCGAGAAACCGGGTTAGTTCCGTAGGAAGCGCGGCCTTAAGATTTCCGTAATCCAGTTCTTTTTCTTTGCGGTTGTAATGAAGAGTAGGATCTACGCCGTAACCTAACGCCGTATCCCAATAATCTTTCTTCCCTCCGTGAATCTTCATTGCTTCATCCCATTAATCCAATCATTTAATAGCTGTGTGCGTCTTCTCGCTCGTTGAGGACTGTCCTCTGGCTTCAGACTGTTGCTCTGGATCAAACCTCGATAGTGATTGCATCGGTAACACGCCAACACCCAAAGATTGTTGTCTTCTCGCCATCTGTTTCGCTTCATTATCAAATGATCTTTGGTCGCGGCGTTGTGTGGTGGACATTCATTCTTTCGCTTATACAAAATTGTCAAGACTCCACACCAATAGCAGTAAGGATCTCTGCTGTAAAGCCGACTGAGCTTCATTCTTCGAATTCCTTGTATCATAGCTAGTACAGGAAATCAAGCGAGTGGAGGGATTCGAACCCTCGGTCTCAACCTTGGCAAGGTTGCGTGTTAGCCGCTACACCACACCCGCGAATGCCGATGAAGGGACTCGAACCCTTAAGAGATAGTTTTTGAAACTACCATGTCTGCCAATTGCATCACACCGGCGTATGTAAGAGGGGTTGCTGCTTAGTACTCAGGAGCTTATCCCTGCGTCATCGCCAGTCAACCCCAATGTCAGTTAGTTGCAGTTACACTGAACGTTGGCGTATCCAGTAAAGTACACACCCCAATATTGGGTGGATACAGTTGATGCTCCGGCTGATTGTCCGTGAGCGTAGCATCCTGCTCGTGCATTTGCTATTGCGTCTGCTGAGGCCGAACCGGAAGTAAAGCCCCAACCGGAAGCCGTCGAAATCGCCGGCTCGCATACAATCTGCATACAACCGTCACATTGTTGAGACAATGCAGGTAGGATCACAACAGCTAACAAAACAACTACAGCCAGAATTATTTTCTTCATTTTCTCCTTGAACTGGATTATTCACGATGCGGATGAGAGGACTCGAACCTCCAAAAACAACGTTCTCAACGTTGCGCGTATGCCAATTCCGCCACACCCGCGAGAGAAGTACCGGGTAAGGGACTCGAACCCTTAAAGACTAGTTCCTAAGACTAGCGCGTATGCCAATTCCGCCAACCCGGCATAAGTGATGAACCCGATAGGACTCGAACCTACAACTTCCACGTTCGAAGCGTGGCGCTCTGTCCAATTGAGCTACGGGTCCAGAAAGCGGTGAGTGTGGGAGTCGAACCCACCGGGGTATTACCCTCGTCTGTTTTCAAAACAGGTTGGCCTGCCCATGCCGAACTCACCAGAAGCGGAGATGGCGGGGGTCGAACCCGCACAGGAATTACCCCGCTGGTTTAGCAAACCAGTGCCATACCATTAGGCGACATCTCCAAATATTGCCCACTGTTCTAGGGACGTTGAGTTCCCATTAGAGATCGGATTTCTCCGGACTGGCTCGCAGGCGCTCCCAATCCCGGCCCCTCAACGGATTTTACCTGCCGGGATCCACGCAGGTGATGGCGGAGAGAGGGGGACTCGAACCCCCACAGGACGAAGCCCGCTGCGCTTCCAACGCAGTGCCATACCATTAGGCGATCTCTCCAAGATTCTTCGGACCGACTGAGGTGGCAGTGCGTACCCTTGCGGGCCGTTCGTTCCTCACACCTGCCCTGTGTTTTTCAACAGCATCGGTCCTAAGAGAGAGCAGAGACGGCGAGACTCGAACTCGCAACGGAATGGATACCGCTACACGTTTTCGAAACGTGCCCCTCATCCAGCCGGATCGTCTCTATTTGATTTTGGCACAAACTGTACACGCGTACGAAAATTTCCCGTTGACTTCTTTTGTTTGTAGATTGTGGACTCTCATCTGCTTCCCGTATTGAGAATCCTGAAAGGAATGTTCACAAGAACACGGCAATATGGCCGTGCTCGACTTGAGCTCCGGAGTGTCTTTCTTGGCCATATTGCCTCCTGTTAAAAATCGGGGGTACCAGGATTCGAACCTGGAATGAGCTTTCGCCCGCTGGTTTTGGAGACCAGTGCCGTACCATTGAGCCACACCCCCATCCCGCCCGAAGGCGGGGAATGATTACCCATTTGTTTCGGCCGGCTGCGGAGGGCCGAGAGGTATCTCAGATAGTTCAAATGTTCCCTTTACTATACTGAGGTTTTCGAATTCCTGCGTCTTTGCGAAGAGGACAGCAGAGCTAACTCCGTCTTCGCCGGTCAGTTCGAATCGATAGCCGTCAAATTCCAAGTCGCCTTCTCGAATAGGTGCTTCGGTTACACCTGTCACTCTGAAAATGCATTGCATAGTTGTTTTCCTTTCGTGAGGTATAGGGACAATTCAACTATATCAACCAAGAACGAATATTGCGGTAGACAGGATTCGAACCTGTTCAGCTACAAGAGCAAGAGTTTTACAGACTCCCCCGACTCTCCAACTTCGGCGCTACCGCATGCGTCCAGTAAAAGTAGGACGCGAAAATATAAGGGCGTATTCAATTATCAAAAAACTCAGGAGCCGATGCTCCAAAGCGGTTTGAATTCGCCCCCTACTTTCTGATCTGATCTGGATTTCGGGAGCGGGATTCGCTCCCGCTTTATTAGGATTCCACAAAATCGATATAGCTACCCGAGGCCGGGTTTGCCTGTATCGATCCGGGCTTATTGACGGTCAGGGAACGTGACGTCCCTGAACACCATGTATGTGGTGTCCGTTCTGCCGGTTTTTGCTTTGTGGATAACTGTCTCATCGTTCTAAAATCCCTAGCCGGATTGCGATCGAGGCGATCTTAACTCCGAACAAAAACCTTGTCAAGCTTTTTGTTTCATAGGCGAGACAAAACCGCAAATTGATGCCTCCTGATATTCTGAAATCAGGAAATTAGCGGAGGTATAGGCTATGGCGATGACGGTACAAATAGACCTGGCGACCGGATCTGGGCCGAGCATCGCCCCGGTTTCGGCTGTCAAGTTCTCTCGAATTGACGACGCGGTAGGCGTAACGCCAATACCGACACCGACCGCCACCGGCACCGCCTTTTCCTACGTCAAGTCCTTTATCCTCGAGATCACAGCCACCGGTTCCTTGTCTATGACAAGCGTTATGATCGGAAAGGTCGCCAATGAGACGACTACCGGTACCAAACTATGGCATAGAACTGACCACGCAGAAGGCTCTTATGTTCAGGCGACGGCTGCGCCGGCCGATACCGGGGACAACAATGTGACCGCTCCGGTTGTTCCTGCTGGCGGCAACAACACCAACGTCATTGCAGTCCCGGTTATCAATGTGGCTTCGGTTTATGCAGCCGGCCCCTTCAGCACTACAGGCAGAAAGGGCAATCTCGTTGAAGTGACCCTCGGTGTCGATGCGACAAATACAACCGCCGGAGCTTCCGTAGCGACCCCGACTCTGCGTTGGAGTTGGACGGAATCCTAATGAACTGGAGATTCGTTGAAATCTGCGGCGAGTCATTCAGGGTAGTCAGTTCACCACTCACCAGAACTTGGGATTTCTGGGACCAGGTTGAGCTTGGTCTTTGGGAGCCGTGGTTCTTTCGATCTCTCGATCTCTATCTTGCCAACAATTCTTTTGTCGATATCGGCGCCTGGGTAGGCCCTTTCACCTTATACGCCGCGCGCAGATGTCGATGGGTTTATGCTGTCGAACCCGATCCGATCGCGCTCAATGAATTGGAATACAATCTTGTGGAGAATAAGATTGGGAACGTGACTTTGGATTCAAGGGCGATATCAAACACAGCCGGCACCGCGGTCTTTGGAAATAAGAGTCAATGGGGGAATTCCGAATCTTCTCTAATGTGCTCCGAGAACGGCATCAAGGTAAAAACTGTCACGCTGGAAGAGTTCTTTACAGAGCACAAGATAACCGATTGTGGTTTGATTAAGATGGACGTTGAAGGTGCGGAAGCTCTGATCCTTCCAGCTATGGCTGGATTCATTCGAAATTTGAAGATTCCTCTTTATTTGTCTCTGCATCGCCAGACCGAACAAGTAAGGCAAGAGGCTCTACAAAAGATCATGAAGCTGTGGAATTTTACGTGGGATGGCAAGCCCGAGATGATTTTACTAGCCTCTTGATTCTTTTTGTCATATCCTTCCTGCATGCCCCAATACGATGTGATCCTTTCTGATCCTCCGTGGTACTACGGAGATCGGAAACCACAACCAAATGGAAAATGGAAGACGAACTGCCGCAGCTATTTCGGTGGCGGCACCAGTCGGCGCTATCCAACAATGAAGGATGACGAAATTCTTGCATTGGCGCCTTGGGTCCATAGCATCTCTGCTGAAAACTCCGCTCTATTTTTATGGGCTACCTGTCCGAGGTTGGATTTCGCTTTGGAATTTCTCCGAGCGTGCGGTTTCCGCTATTCAACTGTGGCGTTTTCTTGGACTAAACTGGATAAGAAGGGCAAACCGATTGCCGGCCCTGGATATTACACCGGAAGTAATTTAGAGCTCGTTCTGCTTGGTGTGAAAGGTTCGATGAAGCCGGCTCTTTCGTTGACGCCTTCTGTGATTTTTCATAAGAGAATGGAACACAGCCGCAAGCCGGATGAAGTTCGAAAACGCATAGAGATTATGTATCCCGAAGCCCGCCGTCTTGAGATGTTTGCTCGTCCTGTCCATCCGCTTTGGCCTAAGACCCCAGGATGGGATACATGGGGGAGTGAAATTCAGTCTGACATCGCCATTTCATAATGCCGTTCGTTTTCTCCTGTTACCATTTAGATGGAGATATGTCAGGAGAAACTGAAAAGCAGGTCAGTGGATGGACTGTAGATACTCTTCATGAGCATTTTAGGCGATTACGTGAAGACGATTTACTAGCTATCAGTCTGATGAGAGAAATGAATGTAGCGATCCTTCAGGAAAGAGATCGCAGATATGCTGATATCGCTGCTGAACGAGCTTTAACGCACGGAGAAAGAGATCGCAGATATTATGAAATAGCACAAGAGCGTGAAAAAGCTCTGAAGATTAAAGAGCAAGCTGATCGAGATGCTCTGGATCTTGCTCGTCAGATTCAGATTTATAAAGACGAAAAAGCGAACGAGCTTCGCGAACAAATCAACAGCGAGCGAGGATTATATGCAACTAAGGATGATCTTAAAGCCGCTGTAGAGAAACTCGAAGCGACTCTGGCGCCGATTGCGGCGGCGATATCTTTACAGCAAGGGCGAGGCGCCGGCCTCAATTCTGGTTGGGGTTATCTCATTGCTGGAATTGGGTTGATAGCAACACTGATCGTGATTTTCACGTATCTTAAACAGCCTTAAGGGGGAACTATGTTACCAGTTTTAGCGTTTGCGATGCCGGGACTGATCCAGTTACTCGTCTGGATACTGATCTTCTTTATTGTGATTGGCCTTGTTTGGTATCTGGCGAATAACTTTTTGCCAGAACCGCTCAAGAGGTACGCCCTGGCAATCATTGTTGTTATCGGAGTGATCTTTTTAATCGTGTTCCTGTTGCAAATCACTGGGACACAAGGGGGTTTGCATCCATAATGCCTAAAAAGCCAGGTCTTGTTTCTGCATTAGATTGGTGTAAGCTACTTATCGGCGCGGCTGCATTCAGCTTTGTCTTTTCATTGCTGCTTCAAGCTATGAGCATGATTGTGAATGCTGGAGTTGCAACGATCTCTCCCGCAGCGGCCTTGCAATCTGAACAAGTTGGTGGGATTGGCGGGGTCGCCACGTTGATTAAAGATGTTGGGACTCCGATCGTGTTCTTGGCGGTTGGGGTGCTTGCGATATACATCTTTGCTAAGAAAGCAGGTCCGGCCTTCCAAACCTTTACGGCGAATATCCAGGAACAATCCCAGAAATCTTGGACACAGATGGTTGATCTCTATCGAGAACGGCTCGAAGCTTCTGAACATCGGGCTAGTGAATTAGAAGCTCGTAGCACCGCTGCTCAAGAGAAGTACTTGCAGGCTCAACAAGATCAGGGCACTCGTCATGAGTCTATGCTTCAATCGGTCCTGGCTGCTACTAAGGCTGGTATGGAAGCTCAGACAGCCAAGCATGCCGAGGAAATGAAAGAAGTGGTGAAACCAATCAACGAGCTTGTCGGGCAAGTCAAGGCACATTCGGATGTCCTTCGGGATCTCTCGAGGGAAATTCAAAGAAACACAAAGCCTTAGAAACCAAGTTTCTCTTGTAACTTGCAGAAGATTGTTACTATCTCCTTGAGAGTCGTTATGGAAAATCAGGATTTATCAACGGAAGCCGCCGCCGATGCTGAACAGGGAGATCCGTTTTCAGGATATGAGCCTGTCGAAGGATTGGAGCATCTCGGCCGTGCGATAGTGGATGGTGAAGGGAATCTATCCGGTTCTCCGGCTAATTGGGAACTCACGAGAGGTAAGAGGCCGCAAATCACGAGTCAGGAACAGTTAGATGCAATTAAGGCAGCCATACGTGCAGAATTCCCGCCTGGGGAATAGGCCCAATCCGGATCCGGTCTTCTGGCGGTTGATTTATGCAGACGGACGAATGATCGAAGAGAAACCAGCCGGAAGCACAATTATGGAAGCGTGGCCGAATCCTTGCAAGTTGCAGGTTGTCGATTGGGCTGGTCATCCGGTTTGTGAAATTCCGATTCCCTTGGGCAGTTCGCCTATCTGGTATCGGCGCCGAAGTGCAGCAATAGAAGATCCTCATACGACTCTTCTTGCAACGGTCTTTGGATATGGAAGGGATATCGGGTCTCGAGTAGAAGGGCGATTGTTCGCCTGGGTCAATGGAAAGATAGGCAATTGCCCGCCAGAGCACGAGGATCCAGGAGCCGTGGCGTTTCAACTCTCCGCTGTGAAGGTCTAGCTCGCCGAGTGAGCCGCCTGCGTTCACTCTCTTTGCTCCGTCCTGGAGCTCAATAGGAGATTAAATGTTTCGAGACAAGATGACTCAAGAAGATCACGTGGCGGTGCAGTTGAGTTGTGGGCAGTGTGGGAAGCCAGCAAGTTCGAATCATGTTTGTTTAATTCAAGAAGCCGCAGAGCGCGGTCCAGGGAGCGATGATGGCCAAGAGAAAGATCAGTAAGAAGAATGAACTATCCGATGTTATCCATTTGCGTGGCTGCATCGAGATCGGGGTGTACAACGCCGAGACCGGTGAGCAGATCGATTATCGGAAGGTCGACAACACGGTAGTCACCGCGGGGCGCCGGTGGGTTCTTGAACGTATCCAGTCATCTTCGCCTCCGTCTACTACGATCAATTCGATCGCTGTTGGAACGTCGACCACAGCGCCGGCGACATCGGACACAGCACTCGGCTCAGAGATTACTGCGACAGTGGGTCGTCTCACCATCGGTACGATGACGACGACAAACCTGACCAGCAATCCTCCAAGCTGGCGCGCGGAAGTCACGTTCGCAACAGACCAGGCGACCGGAACTCTAGGTGAAGCTGGTTTGTTCAACACGTCTGCGGCGACGGCCGGCACGATGTTGAGTCACGTGACGTTCTCGACAATCAGCAAGGCGACCAGCAACACATTGAGCATTAGCTATACGATTTCGAACTGATGTACTTCTCTCAGAAGCTCGACATTGTATTGAGCGCACATGGTATTTGGTATGTGTGCTTGTATGATGTCGCAGCTTCTGGGAGAACCCTGGCTGATGCAATGAGTAAGCTTGGTGAAAAATTGACCATTGCGCCACACCTTGCCTCTTTACTAGAATCTCCGCAATGAGATTACTAAACGTAGGCAGCGGCGGGTCTAAAGATGTTCCTGAGATTTATAAGGGGTGGAATCAGGATTCGCTTGATATAGATCCTAGAGTCAATCCTGATATTGTATGTGACGCAAGAGAGCTAAGAACTCTTCGACCCTCAAAGTATGATGGCGTCATTTGTTTTCAGAACCTCGAGCATTTTCATAGGCACGAGGTTCCTGTTGTTTTGAAGGGATTTCTTCACGTGTTGAAGCCGAGCGGCTTTGCACATATAGCAGTTCCAGACATGAGCGCGGTCTTTGAAGCGCTAGCGAGCGGCCGGGATATTAATGAGATTTGGTACAACTCTCCAGGCGGCCCTATATCATTTCACGATGTTATCTATGGATGGGGTAAGATGATCTCTCAAGGGAACTTGTACTACTGCCACAAAACAGGATTCCTTGAGAATTCTCTTGCTAAGACTCTGAGCGAAGCAGGATTTGTAAAAGTCATGACGGCGAGCGATGGAATGAATCTTTTGGCCTTTGCATTCAAGTCTCAGCCATCTGGCGCGTTGCTGAGGAAGCTAGAACTTTAATGCCGCTTACTATTCAACATGCTAAGAGCGACACCATTGCCGACTGGACTGGTACAGTCACGGTTGGGAATAGTTCTGGTGGATCGGCTTCGGTTCTAGCAACAAATATTGTTCGTCCTTCCGATTGGAATTCGGCACACAATCTGACTCTTTCGCTTACCGGCTCCGAGATAGCCAGCCTCTTTTCTTTCAACAATGGATTATCAAGTGCGACGGGCGCCGGTGGACTTACAGCCGGACTCGATACTCTGGGCTATTTTGAGCCCTTGCCTGTGGTAGCTTCGAACATGGTGACAGCAGGTATTGGCACTTGGTATTTCGATCCGTTCTTCCTTCCCTTTGCGCTAACGAGCGGTCAGATTGGAATTCTGATGGCCGTTAATTCTTCGATCTTTAAGAATGGGGCTGTCTATTCATCTGTAAGCACAGGATCGGTAACTCTCACACAAACGATTAGTAACAAACTTGCGCTTTATCAATTAGGAACTGGAGCGAACACTACAAGACTCGAATCAATTTGGAGCGCCGATTGTTCGATGCTCTTTACCTGGGAGCGTCGTGTTACTTCTAGTGTGGTTGGTGGTACAACAACTGGCGTTGTCATTTCCAATTTCTTAACAGCCAGCTTCCCTGCTCAGTGGAATACCGCTGGTGGAGTGACATACAGTTCAACATCGCAGTCGGGTTCTACATCAACTGCGGTTAGCACTGCGGCATCGACCCTGGCTGATAATTTAATTACAGGAGTAGCAGCATACATTACTGGTAGTCGGTTTGAATTATTTCCCTTTGCAACGACGCTTCCGGCTGGAGATTATTGGCTTGCTAATATGTATAGCAGTTCATCTAGTTCCTCCGGTACGAACTATAGTACAGGAACGATGATGACAACTCAGAGTCGTGTCTATGTATCTGAATTTGTCGGGCAAGGGTTCAAGAGATTAGGTCAGTCCGTCTCTAATTCTTCTTCAATGTTTCAACAGTTTCACGGATCGTATGCGTCTACCAGCACGGTTCCTCCTACGAATGTCGGGACATCCGACATGAGGAATCTTGCGAGCAATCAAAGAATTTACTGGAATTGGGCCCAGAGTTCTTATTAATATCTCTGCATGAAAAAGCCCCAACTTCTCATTCAAAATCTGGAAACTGCCGGTCTCAACAACGGCGATCTCGGCAAAACAAGATCTCGTCTAGACAAAAGCAAATCCTGGAAGAGACAGCGACTCATCGTTTTACTACCAACGTCTGAAACAATCGCAGCTAAAGTCGCATTGAGTCATTGGAATCTCTCCTTCCCTCCCAACAATCCTGTTGTACGAATGCTCGCAATTGGTTTGGAGGTTGGTGAAGCTTATTCAACCGCAATTGAGCAGATCCTGCTTCATCCGGAGTTGAGCACCTGGGAATGGATACTTACGTTAGAGCATGACAATATGCCTCCGGCCGATGGTGTTCTGCGACTGATAGAACGGATGGAAGCCAATCCTCAATTTGCCTGTATTGGCGGGTTGTACTTTACCAAGGGACGTCAAGGGGATGGACAAGCTGGTGGCGTTGCGCAGATCTGGGGAGATCCGAAAGATCCGAAACTGAATTTCAGACCGCAACTACCAGATCCGACTGGCGGGTTGGTCGAATGCTGCGGTACTGGTATGGGATTTAATCTCTGGCGGCTAAATATGTTCAAAGACAAGAAGCTACGGCGCCCGTGGTTTGTTACACAAACTAGAGATGGATTGAGCACGCAAGATCTCTACTTCTGGTCGGATGCTCGTAAATATGGTTATAGATGTGCTGTTGACTGTTCTGTGAAAGTAGGACACTATTCACTCGAAGAGGATTTTGTTTACTAGATAAGACAGAATATGAGCAAATCAAGATTGAAATTCAAAGAATGGTCCTCTCCCAAAACTCCATCCGACGACACATTACTAAGACTCGATCTCGGTACCGGCAAAGGGCAAAACAAACCCGAAGGTTTTTTGGGAGTCGACATCAATGAATGGGAAGGTGTTCAGGTTGTCGATCTGTTGCAACCTTGGCCTTGGGCTAATGATTCCGTAGATGAGGTCCAAGCAAATTATTTACTCCAGTATTTCTCACAAAAGGACCGAGTTCATTTTGCTAATGAGCTTTATCGCGTACTCAAGCCTGGAGCCAAAGCGTTGATCATGACTCCATATTGGGCTTCGGCTAAAGCGTATGGAGATACTGGAAATCAAGAAGCTCCGATCTCTGAAGCATGGTATCCAACGTTGAATAAGCAATGGAGAGACGCGCAAAATTATGTCGACCGATCTGGATACACTTGCGATTTTGAGTACACCTTGGGATATGGATTGCATCCCATGATCGTCGCGCGCAATCAAGAATATCAGCAGCACGCCGTTTCGTTCTGGAAAGAGGCCGCTCAAGACCTGGTAGCGACCTTGATACCTCGTAAATAACTTTCGAATCGAAGGAGACTTATGGCTGGATATCCGATGTTTACCGGATTGACTTTCGGGATTCCTCTGTCCGGAAGACCCGTTCACCCCCAAATGATCTTTGCTTACTCGCAGCTTCACCCACCCATGTGCTTCAACATGACAACCGCATCTACCTGGATGCAGCCGATCGACAAAGCGCGGAACTGGTTTGCAGAGCAGGCAATCGCGCAGAATTCCAAGTATCTGTTCTTTCTCGATGAAGATGTGGCGGCACCGGGTCACACTCTTCGACAATTGATTTATCAGATGGAGCACCACCCTGAAATGATGGTGGTTGGTGGAATTTATTGTCACAAATCGCCTCCCCCGATGCCGATGATTTTCCGCGGTCTTGGTAAGGGGCCATATTGGGATTGGCACTTAGGCGAACTCTTTGAAGTCGATGGGATTGCAATGGGTTGCACTCTGATCCGAGTTGACGTCTTCAAGAAACTAGAGAAGCCATACTTCAGAACGATCGACAACTTCCAGGCATATTGGGATGGAGTACCCAAGGGAGAAGTCTGGACAGAAGATCTGAGTTTCTGTGCGCAGGTCAAAGACGTATACGGCGACGGATCCATTTGGGCGGATGCCTCGGTAATTGCAGATCACTGGTCTTGCGACACTATGCAGCCAACGAAACTGCCTCCGGATTGCCTGCCAATGCGCAGAGCCGGTGTCAAGAAGGGCGACAAGAAGATTGTCGATCTCGGTTGTGGTGAGAGCAAATACGAGACTGGCGAAGGCGAAGTTCTTGGAGTCGACATCCGAGAATTACCCGGCGTCGACTATCGCGCGGACTTAGGCTCTTTGCCGTTCGCAACCGGAGAAATGGATGTGGTGTTCAGTTCTCACGTCCTCGAGCATTTCCCCCGGGCAGATGTAAATCGTGTCTTGGATGAATGGATTCGCATCATGAAGCCGGATGGAGAGTTGCGCCTCGTCCTTCCGAACATCGAGTGGGCGGCTGATCAGATCAAGGCCGGCGCCATGAATGATGATGTTCTAAACGTTCTCTATGGAGCGCAAACTTATAGCGAAAACTTCCACAAGTTCTGTTTCACTCCCAAAGTGCTTGAAGGCATGCTCACGGAACGCGGATTCAAGAGGATCGACTTTGAGCTTCAAGGCTACAATATATATGCGAGGGCTTGGAAAGTGCCTCCGTCGATTCCTAAGTTGGGAGATAAGGCCGGAGTGAAGGAGATTCGCTCTCAACGTCTGAGCGCCAAGACGAACGGCTATGGCAATGGACACAAGCCGAAGAAAAGGAGCAAGTAACTGTCTGCGTCGTTCATAGGAAGATTAAAACTCGGCTCGCCGGCCGTAATTATTGCTGGTTTGCTGGATGACGGACTTCCGCATGTTCCAACAAACTACAATTCAGGATTCACGGTCCCGGCGAAGGGCTCAACCTATGTCGATGATTACGGGACGATCATCAGGAAAGTCTCGGATTGGGACGACGCTAATGAAAGCTTCACCCAGGAGTATTCACCGCACAGCGCCTTCAACGTAAACAGCACAATGCTGTTGCTAATCTCTGCGGGTGGCGGCGGCGGGTACAAAATAGTAAGTACTTCTGACGGCACTCTGATTGTCAATCCGAGTATTGCTGGCTCTGCTGAAGCCTATTGGAGCACCAAAGATCCTGACCTGTTGTATTACCACAACAGCAATCAGTTGAAATCATTTAGGATCTCTAACACCACACATTCAACCGTTGCTACTTTTGATGGAACTGGTGGATTGCCGAGCGCCAGTTCCATCACTTTTGGTGGGGGCGACGTCGATCTGTCTGAAGATGGAGATCACATTCCCATCTTCTGTGACGGTGAAAGGTATTGTGTTTATCAATTCTCGACAGGCAAGGTCGGGGGAATTAAAAATTTCAGCCTGACAAGTGAGAATGTTCTGTGGGCCGAAGTCACACCTGATAATAATGTTCTAGCCAGATTAAATACCACCAGGAATCTTACCGGCACCGTCGCTATCTCCAACGGCTCTTCTATCATTGTAGGAACAGGTACTTCTTTCCTGAGTCAGGTTACACAAGGCGCTTACATTACAGCTTCAGGACAGCGCCGTTATGTGATCTCAATAGAAGACGATCTCCATTGTACAGTCAATTCGAACTTCACTACTACTGCGTCTGGTCTGACTGCTAGTTATCTGGCACGAATGATCATGTACGATAAGAACTTCAATTTCATCAGGGCTATTGCACCATTCGGAGGGCACGCATCGACTGGAAGAGATGTAGATGGAAGTGAGATTCTGCTCATAGATGGAGCGAATTCTCCTGATACGCCTCCATCAGGCTGTGCAAATAATGGGATCTTCAAGTACAAGCTGTCAGATGGATCGGTAACTTGTTTATTCGGATTTCCGGATTTTAATCTGACAGGACATCTCAGTTTTTCGAATCATCGAGGCCATCATTATTGTCTTATCAGCTACTACGATGGACGTATCGATCCGGCCCTGGGTACGGCGTTGCTCTCGACAATCATCCGAGCGGATTGGGCCTCTGCTGGTGTCTGGAAGAAATATTATAACGAAGCTATATTGATTAAAGTCGATGGTACAGAAGTTCGAAGACTCTGCCATCTTCGTACTCGTATAACAGGCTTTGGAGTCCCAGGCGGTTCGCCGGCGCCTGAATCTCATTATTGGTTTTCTGCTCGAGCTAATCTCTCCAAGGTTATTACAGCGAATCGATACCCGGCCAGTTTCATATTCGCCTCGAATATGAATCTACTGCGACATAGAACTGTTACCGGCACAATATCTAACAGTGCTAGCAGTCGCAACTTCACCGGCTCTGGCACTACATTCCTGGGGATCTCTGGAGAAACAACGATAGGTGGAGAACTCACGGTTGGTGGTGAGACGAGAATCATAGATCAAACAAGCACGAATACCGATGGAAGAGTCTCAGTAGCATTTACGAGCGCGCATTCAAACGCAGCGGCAACTGCCTGGGGTCACGATACCAATATCGAATCGTTTGTTGGAGAGATTGGTCCTGCCCTTCAAGACTTTACAGATCCGGTAATCAGCAACATCAGTAGCGGCACTCCCAATCAAACGGATGCGACTATTACATGGGATACGGACGAGCCAGCAACAACACAAATTGAATGGGGTTCGACTAACTTTTATGGCCAGATCACTACTTTCGATCCGACGCTCGCTAATCATCATTCTGTGACATTGACCGGTCTGTCACAGGGAACCTTATATCATTACAGAATCAAGAGTCGCGATCTCGCTGGCAACTACGCTCTCAGTGCCGACCAGACTTTTTCAACTTCATCCACGCCTGGAGAATTGGTTCTTTCTGACACACTCAACAATTGGGCTGATGGATTTGTGAAGGCTTTTGGATCTGACTTTGCTACGGACACATTCACAGAAGCAAGCGATCTGACGTTGGCTTCTCACACACCGGAAGTAGGCGGAACGATCGTTTCTCATCCAGACGCTTCATATACCTCGACAGCAACGATTGATGCGGCAACCGATCGGATATTCCCCAACGGAACGGCAGCTTACTACTATTCTGCAAGTCCTCCATCGGCTGATTATTACGTTCAAGCAGACTTCTTTGCTGCGGCTATAACTTCCGTCAATGCTGCTATATGCGGTCGAATGGATACCACAGCCAATACGATGTATATCATCAGGCTGAACAACGGAACTTCTTGGGAATTGCGTAAGATCGTGGCAGGCACAGCAACTACAATTGGCAGCAGTACTAACCAACTTCCTACTAACGGTACGAGTAAGACTGTTAAACTAATCATGAGCGGCACGTCAATTTCTGTTTTGGTCAATGGAGTGACAGAGATTTCAGTAACTGATTCAGCAATTTCGGCCGCGGGGAAGGCTGGAGTTCGCTTTGCTGGAGCCGCATCTTCGACAACCGGATTCCACCTGGACAATTTCAGCGCTCGTTGATGGAGATCTATGCCGGCCACAGTTATAGGAGAATGGCATGTGAGATCGACCGTAAGTACGGCTGTAGCCTATGTTGACGACATAGATGGGACATCTGCCTTTGGAGGGCAGCTAGCTGTTCAGGATATTACTGTCTCGGGAACCAATCCGGTTCTTCTGGTGCTTGTTGGAGCCAATGCGCCAGATGGAGTTTCTATTATGTCAATAGATTTGGGACTAGGGCTCACCGGTACGCCTTCAGAAGTGGTTACAGAACAAGCCTCACTAGGTAATGGAATGGTTTTAATCTGGGTTATTACAGCGCCGGCTGGATCGGGAGACATCACAATTAACTTCTCTTCCAATATAACTGCCACTGTCAACGTGTTATTGCTCGAACACGCACATCAGACCACTCCATGTCCTCTCGGGGATGTTGCAATAGGAAACACTCCTACGAGCGGAACGACAATATCTCTGCTTCCTACAAACTTAACCGCCAACGACGCTGCGGTGGGAATCGGTGCAAGTACAAATGACGGGGGAGATCCGGTATTTGACCAGGTGCAAACTTTCAATGATATGACATTTCAGAATGAAGCGGCGGCCGGCTATCATCTTGGGACTGGTCCTGTCTCAATTACATGGGCAAGTTTCGATGATGGGGCGGCAGCAGCAGTTCGAGTTGTAGGAGCTTGATATGGCAAACGCTCAGATCTTAGCGGCATGTTCTATCCCGGATCCTTTCGTCGTCGAAGGAGTAACAATTAGAATTCTGTCTATGTCGCATAACGGCAATGATCTGATCTTGCGGATAAAGGCCAGTCAGAATGGTTCAGAGCTTCTAGATGATTTTATATTTCGGAATCCTCCAATCAAAGTTCCGGATGGGACTACGCGGACAATACAAACGAACAACATTTTAGTCGGCGAAATTGAGGTTGAAAATGTCGTGATTGATCCTGATACAGCGTTGAAACAAATTGTCAGCGATTCAGTATTGATCGCTTGGGCGCAACGTGCATAGAGACTCCTATGGCTGTATTAACTGTCTTTCCGGATTCTGGAAATCCAGGTACAACCAGTGTCGACGGCGACATTGGTGTAAACGATAATACTAGCTATAGTACCGCCCACAGCACGGCCGACACCATTGATGCCAGCGGTCCTGTTACGATGACAACTGAGAATTCAGTTGGCGTCACTCTTGGAGTTAATCACTACAGTGTAATTCGCGCCTTGATGAATTTCGATACGTCGGCTCTCGGTTCAGGTGCGACCATCAGCGCAGCGACTCTTTCTGTTAAGCCGCAAGCCTCGCATACCGATCTCTCTGCTCCAATCGAGCCGCAATTCGTTCGATTGGTCACAAACTCGATCAGTTCAAACGTTACTTATACAACCTCGGACTTCAATTCGATCGGTTCTACTGCGCAGTCGGATTCTGATTGTGAAGTAGATACCTTGCTGACAGGAATTTATTTCAGCTTCACACTTAACTCGACAGGGCGCGGCAATATTTCAAAGACTGGTGTAACCCATTTTGGAATGCGTGTTGTGGCCGACATTGATAATATCGCGCCGACACCAGGACTGAATGAAACCTTTCCAGATAGGGGAGGCGCTGTAGTATTTTGGGAATGCGCTGAAACATCAGGAACTACCAGCGATCCAAAGCTAGTCATTACCTATACTACTTCTGTCTTAACTCTTACCTTGAATGACAGTATCAACAATTGGGCGGATGCTGTTTCAATCAAGGCTGGCATCCCTAAGACATTCAGTGACAACCTGAATGCTTGGGCGGACTCTGTTGCAAAACTCAAATCCTACAATATTACGTTTGCCGATTCTATATCGAATTGGGCTGATGCTCATCAGTTACTGCTCGCTCAGAGAATGGCCCTGTCAGATTCAATAAATCTGCTTGCTGATGCAGAAAAGCACACTATCGGTCTTAACATAGCTGTTAGCGATGATATTTCAGAGAATTGGAATGATTCCATCGATGTTTTACTCGAATATAGAGTTACTGCCAGCGATTCTTTTACTCTTACCGACGAGCTTCTAAAAGTTCTTAATCTCTTACTGTCTTTCAGTGAAGCAATCACGCTCACTGATGCCTTCAATATCACTCGAGTTCAGGCTACAAGCGTCACTTCTTCTGCTGCGATCAGTCGAAGAGAAGTAAGCGACTGTACTACCTCTGCGTCTGTATCGGTCTCTGGTGTTGGCGCGACTGAAGTTTCTTCATCCGCTTCTATCACTCGAACCAGAACCTCGGACGTCTCGTCGTCTGCGGCGATCTCTCGCACTGTTACATCGAGTGTTACTTCTTCTGGCGCCATCTCCAGAACAGAGCAGAGCAATGTAAGTTCTACAGCGGTCATTACAAGAACGCTACTTGCGAATGTGTCTTCCTCTGCTGCTATCCAGAGAACAGAAACTTCGCCAGTG
>Ga0068859_100000239_pt1 | contig 54214 bp, 48 predicted proteins | sample KBSSwiS22_FD_66585 | JGI IMG/M metagenome (GOLD analysis project Ga0068859, IMG submission 66585) | Switchgrass rhizosphere microbial communities from Kellogg Biological Station, Michigan, USA - KBS Switchgrass S2-2 | ecosystem: Host-associated > Plants > Roots > Rhizosphere > Soil ... | reverse complement strand
TGACCATCGGGCGAGATCACGATTGTTTGCGGAGTGGTCCCGAGGCCCAGCATCTCCACAGACTCGGAATTTACATTCTGGTAGATGGGAAAACCAACTTGATGTGATTCTGCGTAACCCGGCAGACCATCGTTGGCCAACGAAAGGCCGACGAAGCGAAATGATTCCCCTTTGCGACGGGCGATCGCGTTGATATTCTGATTATTGCGTTCACACCAGACACAACCAGGCGAGAATACATAAAACGTTGCGCTTCTCTGAAGAACACATCACGAAATATTTCGAAAGAGTTGAGCAAGCGGCAAGATGAAGATGCGCGTTACTTTTATATTGTTTGACCTTCCATAGTCGTAAGTTTCATCCTCCATGCAACTATAAGTCTCTAACTCTCCCTTCCAACGAATTCCACACATCAAAGGTGTGATTTGCTCTCCTGTGTCTATGTTGACTGAGGGACATAAATAGGGGTAAAGTCGGCACCGCCTCTTTGGAAACCGCGATTTTATTAGGGACGCCCGCTTGGCTCAGTAATTGAGGACTCCCGCGCAAATCGCTCGATCTACGGGACTTATAGCTACACTAAAAACGCGTTGGGCTGAAATTGGCCACTCATTTTTCCGAGGGTTTCCGGAAATGACGCTTTGCTAAACTCAATGGTAGGCGCGTCGGGATTTGAACGCCAAACGCCTACCGGGTCAACGTAGCGATCAGCGCCGGGTAAAACGCGGATGCGTTTTTAACAGAGCGAGATTCAACTTCGGCGGCTCGAGAAGTCACTATACGCGCTTTAGATTGCATGAACGTCTGGGCACATTCCGGTCTCGCTCATTCAAACAGTTACTCACTCCTGAAGAAAAGTTCGGCGCTAATGGAACTGTTGACCGCTAGAAGCTGAATGCTGCTCCCAGATTCACGTGATTCGCTGTTTGCTTTCCGCTCTGTAGATAGACTGTATCAAAGCGGCGGAACTCGATACCCCATGAAAGCTGCGGTGTGAACTTGTAGAGAAAGCTGAACGCGTAAGCTCGATTCCGCAACCGCCAGTCCCGTTTGGTTAGGCTGACAAGATCGCCGTCGCGCGGATCGTCGAGCCCATACGTGCCGTAAATAACAAGTTGATCAGAAAACACCGGTGGAGTGAAGGCTAACTGTGTCCAACCGCCGCGCGTTCCGATAGCTCGAGGTCCACCACTGATCAATGTTGTGCCGCGGCGATAAGCGAAGTCGGGATTGAATCCCTGGAACGCTCCCGCTTGAAATCCCGCGAGGTTTCGACCGAAGAAAGCCTCCCCATTTATCGTTAGCCGCGCGGCAATCGGAAAGTTCCAATCAGCAGCTACACCTACCGATTCAATTTGATTATTACCCGACGTGTTCGCAACTCGTGCGCGGCCGTACTGGCCCGAGAATCCAATACTTCCGCTCTTCTTCGTGCCCATCCAGTTCGCGCTATTGAAGGCGATGCGGCTTTGAAAGAATGGAACGCGCGAGGCAGCGCCGGTCGTTGGCTGAAGAAAGAAAGGTGAGGTGGTCGCCGTTGGCGAGTCGCCGGTACTGGGAGCGAGTACGGCGCCCTGCCACAAAACTTTTCCGCTGACCCAACGCCGCTCCACGCGAATCTGCGGCAGACGCGCCCAAGGATTTCCAGCGGCGGCCATTTGCGGGATCGCAGCTGCAGCGATAGACACTGGATTGTTCGGAGCGAAGACCATCCAATCCTGACCTGCCTCAACCGAAGTCCTTTCCCAATTGAGTCGGATGAACGCCAGTCGGAGGCGAACGATGCCAAAGTTCTCCCCGACTCCGACAGCCGGAAACCCGCCAAAGAAATCTGCCTCGATTTGTCCGCGACTCTTAGCTTGCAGTATCGTCGGACCTTCAAGTTTCAACCCAAGTCGCGTCTGACGGACACTCATGCTGACGTTGCCCTGATTTGTCGGCGTAGCGAACAGTGGATCGTCAGCGTTATTCGTGCCGCCGCTGTTGCCAAAGGCGTTGAAGTAGATCGTGCCGTAAGGCACCGCGCGCACCGGGCCAAGATCGATTCCGGGTAGGTGCTTATCCGCCGGGCCGGCTGGCGCCCGAGCCGCGTTTGGTACGGTTGCCGCGTTGGTCTTAGTCGCACTTGCGTTCGCGCTCCCCGGGGCGCTGGCATCGCTCGGCGATTTGTCCGGCAAGAGCGCGCTCTTCAGCTTAGCGAGCTCGTCGCGCATTACTTCCATCTGTGTTTCGAGCTGGACAACGCGCCGCTGTAATTCTTCGCGCGAAGGAGCGACAGCCGGCGTTTGTGCAAATGACGACTGGCTGGCGACAGTAAAGCCAGGCAGAACCAACATCAAACACGCAATAACGCTTCGGGAATGCATTCCTGCTCCTTGATTCGCTCGATTCGGGGCGTGCCGCTAGACCACTACCGCTTCCGCCACGCGGGAAACCTCAACACCCGTTTCTTTCAGCTTCCGCAAGCGCTGATGGCCCAGGATCGCAGCGCCCAGCGCGGTCGTAAATTGGACCATCTCGCCTTCGGGCACGTTTACTTCAGCGTTCAGCTTTTCGCGCACGACCCGGGCCATTGTGCCGAATCGCAGGATGCCGCCGATGAGCGTGTATTCGGGTTCCATCTGCACCCGCTTCATCAACTGGAATGAACGATCTACGAGCGACGAGATCGCGCCATGCATGATGTCCGCCGGTGGCGCGCCCATGGACAGTTGATTGATCACCTCGGACTCGGCAAACACTGCGCAGACGCCGGAGATGGGCACGGCCACTTTCGACGTGGCGACGAGCGGCCCAATCTCTTCCGTCGAGTAGCCCATGTAGCGTGCAGTCTTCTCGATGAACGCTCCCGTGCCCGCCGCGCACTTGTCGTTCAGACGGAATGACTTCACTTTGGCAGTCTCGTCCAGGCGACTCGCCTTCATCGTCTGCCCGCCGACATCCAGCACGGTCCGGGTTTTGGGAAACAGAAACGCCGTGCCCCGCGCGCTCGCTGTCAGATCCGTCACGGCCACGTTGCTAAAAGGAACCATGTGGCGGCCAAAGCCGGTTGCCACCACATAAGCAACATCCGTGTCTGCGAGGCCGGCTTGTTCAAGCGACAAATCGAAAAGCTTGCGCGCGACTGCGGCGAGTTTGAAACCGGTGCTGGCCAGGGCCTTGCCGACGATCCGAAAGTCATCGGAAAGAATCAGGGCCTTTGTGTAGGTCGAGCCGACGTCGATGCCGACGGTGTAAGTCATAAGAGTTTCCTGGTTTAGCTTTTCTCTCCGTCACTTTTGCGGGCTCGGTGGAGTCAACGCAGAGAATCATCCGACTTCCTGGGCCACCGGCTCGCGGCTCGCGCTGATGTGGTCCAGCGCGAACAGCGCCGCTCCGAGGGCGCCCATGAAATGTGAATCGGCGCTGACGTTCACCTTCAGGTTCATACCTTTATTGAGGGCGTCGATCATGCCGATGTTCTTAGCGACTCCCCCGGTGAACGTAACTTCCGGATCGATGCCCACGCGTCGTAACAATCCGATCGAGCGTGCCGCAATCGATTGATGCACCCCGAGAAGGATGTCTTCGATCTTCTTCCCCTTGCCGAGCCAGGAAAGAACTTCAGACTCAGCGAAGACCGTACAGGTGGTGCTGATCTTCACCGCTCGCTCGGCGCGGAGCGCCACTTCGCCCAACTCTTCGAGCGGAATGTCCAGCGCGGCAGATGCCGCGCCCAGAAACCTGCCGGTGCCGGCAGCGCATTTATCGTTCATGCAGAAGTCGACGATCTCGCCGATCGCGTTAACCCGAATCGCTTTGGTGTCCTGACCGCCCATGTCGACCACCGTGCGCGTGTGCGGAAACATGTGCACCGCGCCGCGTCCATGACAACTGATCTCGGTAACTTGAGCGTTGCCGAACGTTACACGATAGCGACCGTAGCCAGTGCCGATCACATATTCGACCTCGCGTTCGTCGAGGGCAGCGCAAGCGAGCGCCTGGGCGAAGGAGTTTTCGGCGGCAGCGATAACGTTCGCGCCGGTGTCGATCAGCGCGCGTCCCACGATCGCGCCGGCTTCGTCGATGATCACTGCTTTCGTTTGAGTTGATCCGACGTCAACGCCGGCTGCATATGCCATACAGACTCCCCCTAAATTGTGGCACCCGCGTCTCGCGCGTGAACCACAGGCAGGATGCCCGGGCCACTTAACGCGCGGCTGCCACTCGCCGCGACGCAAGGCCTTCAAAAAAAGCATCGGCCCGGTTCTTCAACTGGGCCTCTGACACCACGCGGCGATCCATCATGTCCGACTCGATGAACAGACTCGCAATGTCGCGCGACGCCATTAACGCCCGCCGGCTGTCCGCCAGTCCGGTCGAGACCGTGCGACAACTCTTGATCGGGTGGTACACCACACCATCCACGTAAAATCGATCGATCACCTGGGCCAGCGCCTGTTCCTGATAAAACATGCTATCCATCGCATTACGCACGTAGATCAGAACTCCTTCCGCAAAACTCTCAAGTGGCCGCCTCAAGTCGTATTCGTACCCCTGCGCTACTCCGCCCGCCGCAAACCAAAGATAAGTAGAGCTGACGAACGTGCCGCCCCATTCGCTGAACAACTCGTTAAAGCGACGAAAGATCGGATAACAGGGAACACCGACGAACACCAGCCGGTACTTCTCGTCGGTCATTGTGCCGATGCCTTGCGCGGCCTTGAACTCCATCTCTTCGACCAGATCGTTGAAATACTTCGCGCCTTCGTATGTGCCCCGGAAACCATTCGACACACCCAGGTAGATCGTTCCGTCCGTGAGCGCGTTGAAAACCGAAGGCCTACTCTCATTCAGCTCGAGCACCCGACGCCATCCGCGACTCATGACGTTTGCATGCTGCAAAGTCTCGCGCAGGCGATCGATGTCGAACTTCTTTCCGGTCAGCCGCTCGCAAACAGTGATTAGCTCTTTTACCTGGGCCAGGACGTAGGCCCGATCGTTTTCGAAATCAGGTTCTCCGGGCCACGTCTGTTTGCCGCACGCGCGGGTGCCCGGAACATCGAGAGTGAAGATCGGAATGTGATACATACGCTCCCAGATTTCCGCCCACTTGATGTAGGTGTTGCACGCGTTCGTCAAAACTGCCAATGAAGGCAGAGGAATGCGACCCATCGGATGTTCGCCATGTCTGAGTTGGACGCCGACGTCCGCCTTAACATACCCGCAAATGTCCGGCGAGTAGCCATAGTCCTCCGCCTGATCCAGGTATTCATGCGCCACGCGCCGCACCGCTGTTTGCAGCGAGTTGATCTCGGGCATGACGATTGGCAGATCGAAGACGCGCAGCAGCTCGGCCAGGCTGCCCATGACGAAAACATACGCAGCTTGACCGCCGCTCGCGGCAGTGTGATTCAGCTCCGTGAACCACCTTTGAAATAGCGCCGCGCCATCACGGTTGCCGCGGCCCACGATTGTAGGTGTCTGAGGCATGTCGTTGGACAATCAGCTAAACAGAATATTTTCGACGAACGTCTCTAACTGGATTTCCATGGAGTCAAAGCTGGTCATGCTCTCTTCAAATTCGCCAACGAAATACGGAATGCCTGCTTCGTCGAGTGCGCGCGTGTACGCAACCTGCTCTTCGAGGCCTGGCTCGCACATCTTGGCGGCCGTGACGATGGCGGCGTCGGCGCGAGCGTTGCGCATGCGGGCCAGCAGCATCTTCTCTTTCGGTTTGCGCAGATCGTGTTGGACCGGGCTATATGAAGACTTCTCGAGATACGCCTCGGCCAGGTCGGTCAGCGGATCGCCGTCGAGCGCCACGTCTGCGAGCAGCCAGCGCAATCCGATCAGCAGGTCGTCATCGACGACATAGCACAAGCGCGCGATAGCGCGAATCAAATCCAGCGGCGGCTGTTCGCAGAAACCACCTTCGAACACAACGCGGACTTTATCCTGCGTCCGGTTTCCCCGCGCGCGAATCTGCGGGAGCAACGTGCGCAGCAGTTCGTTGTGTTCTTCGCGCGGAATAAGTCCAGCCAGCGCGACGAGCACGTACGCTTCATCGGCAGAAACGAGCCAGGGAGTATTTTTCTTTATCTCGTACAGCTCACGAATCAGCAGCCGATTCTCGTTGAAGACAGCGATCGAATTTCGCAGCGCATCATCGGTGATCGTTTGGCCGGAGATCTCTTCGATGGACCTTTTCAACCGGTTGTACTCGCCGCGGAGGTAGATGAGCGAATGAGGTGAGTTCGGGTTCTGCGGCAGATATAGAATCTGACACGGATAGGAAACATTTCGTCCCCAGACGGCCCCGAGATTGCGCGCGGCGTCGCAGATGGGATGCGTAACGAACATCTCAAGCGGGACGGTGTTGCTCAGTGCGAGTTCGAGCGAAGTCTTGAGAATCGAGCAGAGGTACGATCCAAAGCGCGAGTCTGCCTGGACCGCTTCGATGGGAGCACCACGAACTTTGAACGGCAAGAGACCAGCGGCATGGACGATCTCTTCAGGAAAAGCAACCTGGAAATGGCCGACTACTTTCCCGCCGCGCTCCCGCCAGCGCTCCACGGTGGGAAAGGTCGTGTCTTCGAACAGTTCGCGGCATTCGTAAATTGCATCGTCGAGCGATTTATTTTGCCATTCGTGAAAGATCGATTTGTTCATTAAGAGCGTTTTCACCCGACCATGTTTAGTCCGCCGTTGATACTATAGACCTGGCCGGTGATGTAACTGGCGGCATTGGAAGCGAGAAACAGAACCAGGGGCGCAATCTCGTCAGCCCGGCCGAGCCGTTTCATCGGGATGAAGTTAACGATCGAGCCAAGAATCTTTCCGGTGAACTCATCGGCACGCATTTCCTCAATGAGCGGCGTATCGCATAACCCCGGAGAGACTACATTGACTCGGATATTGTCGCGGGCGTGCTCGCGCGCAATGGTTTTCGAAAAGGCCATGATGGCGGCCTTTGAGCTGGCATAGATCGCTTCGCCAAATGATCCGATCAGTCCCGTGTCTGAACTGATGTTGACAATCGCGCCCTGCTTGCGCTCGACCATGTGCGGCAGAATTACGTGACAGGTATTGGCCACGCCCAGGAAGTTGATGGCAAACACTTTCTGCCAGAGGTCGGGCGTGGTCTTGAGGAAAGGGAGGAGGCGATCCCAGCCAGCGCAATTAACCAGCACATCTATCCTGCCAAACAGCCTGAGCGCCTCGTCCCGTAGTTTCTCGCCGTCTTCGCGTTTGGTGACGTCGGTCTGGACCGCGACCACGCGTCGGTGACAGCTCTCGCTAATTTCCGTTGCCGTGCGGTTCGCATCTTCCAGACGTAGATCGCCTATGACAACGTCGGCGCCCGCCTCGGCAAGAGCCTGCACCACCGCGCGTCCAATGCCCCGAGCACCGCCGGTGACGACTGCTGATTTGTCTTTGAGATCGGAAAAGTTCATCAGCTAGTTCACACGAACTCGACCTCGAGATCCGCCGGGGCTTCCTTTGAAACCTCCAATTTGAAAAGCTCAATCGCGTTTTCGCGCAGGAGTTTTCGCTGCACCTCTTCCTTCAGCCCCAGATCACCAAGCTGTCGCAGGCTTTCCTTCCACGACAGACCATTCGTGCCCCAGACACAACGATCGCGACCCATGCGGCTATTAATGAACTGAATGATCTGCGGCGAGAGATATTTTGGCAGCCAGGCGTCGACACCAAACCAGATGTTTTCCCACTTGTAACAAACCGACAGCAGTTCATCGACCCAGGGCCAGCCGGTATGCGCGCCGATCATTTTCAGATCCGGAAAATCGCAGGCGATGCGGTCGAGAAACATGGGCCGCGCGCCGTCGCTTGGTGAAGCTTCGAGCACATGCCCCACCTGCATTGATACCGGCACATCCAGCTCAACGCATTTCGCAAACAGGGGATACATCTTCGGATCGTTCAGGGCGATGTCGAATCCATAAATGTGAACATAGACCCCTTTGAATCCATGCTTTGTGACCGCAAGTTCGATCTCGGCAAGACTCTCTTTGATCCGAAATGGGTTGTAACCGGCAAGGCCGACAAATCGATCTGGATACTGTTCAGTGTACTGGAGCACGTCTTCGAGTTGAGTGTCCATGTACATCCACTTGCGAAAATACGACCACATCTTGCACTGCGTAATGAAGACCCTCTCGACGCCGGCATCATCCATCTGCCGCAGCATCTCTGTGATCGACGCGAAACGTGGCAAGCCGCCGATCGCCTTCTCCATGCGGCAGACCAGCTCGCCTTCCTTCGCTCGGTCCCACTGCTCCATGAACTCGCGCGTGGCGACGTAGTACATGAAATCGATTGCTTGAATGCTTTGAGACATCGACCGACCTCCAAAGTTAAAGCAAGAACAGGGCAACTGATGTGCCTAGGTTGCTAATGCTTTCTCGCGGTCGTAACGCCCGCGCAAAAAGATCAACCAGTTCGTTGTCAGACAGAGCAAAGCAAAGGCTGACAGCAAGAAAAAACCAAAGGTGTACGAACCCGTCTGGCTGCGGATTAATCCGAGAACGAGTGCGGGGAAAAACCCACCGAGGCCGCCGGCGGCTCCAACCAGGCCGGTCACCGTTCCCGTCTCGCACGGGAAGTATTCGGGCACGAGTTTGAAGACAGCGCCATTGCCCAGTCCCAACGCGGCGGCAGTGCCCAGCGCGCCCAGCGTGAACAGCAACATTCCACTTGAAGTGAGACCCAGCGACATAACCGCGATCATTGCGAAGACCAACATCAGGACCAGGGCCCCACCGTACCGATCCGCCAGCCAGCCGCCGACTGGTCTCATGAGCGTTGCGAAGATGACAAACCCAGCAACGCGCGCGCCCGCATCTGTCGGCGTCAAGCCAAAGATGTCTTTGAGCAGTGTCGGCAGATAGATACCCAGCGCCACGAAACCACCGAACGTTAGGAAGTAGAAGAGTGACAAAACCCACGCCAGTGGTTCCCGTCTGAAGATGCTGAAGTACTCACGAAATGTTTTAGGTTCGGTCTTAACCGGCGCGTTGCGCGCGAGCAGGAAAAACAGAATTCCGAAGACCGCCGACAAAGTGCCGAATACCCAGAAAGGAATGCGCCAGTTACCGGTGACCAGGACTAACGCGGGCGCGCCAAAGACGGCAATCGATTGCCCAATATTGCCCATGCCGTAAATCCCCAAAGCCGTGCCTTGCTGTTCCGCTCGAAACCATCTCGACGTAAAGCCGACTCCAACTGAGAAGCTCGTGCCGGCGAAACCGACCACAAAGCCCCAGGCAACAAGGGATGCAAATGAATTCGTCAGGCTCGCGCCTATCGCTGGAATCAAGCAAAACAAGAGAAGCAGGCCAAACACGAGGCGGCCACCATACTTATCCGCCAGGATACCCATCGGCAGCCGTCCCAGTGACCCAAGCAAAACAGGGATCGCAATCAGGATGGACTTCTGGAGAAATGAAAGGTGATACATCTCGACAAACTTTGGCGCGAGTGCAGCGATCATTCCCCAGACGGCAAATGTGATGGCAAAGCCGACGGTGGACAGAGCCAAAGCGCGCTTCATATCGCTGGTCCAGGCCAGCGGATCAGGGGCATCACGGGGTTCTTGCCACAAGCTCTCGGCCAGATAAGGATCGTTCTGTGGCACCAGCGCGCTTTTTCGCAGACCTCTGGCGAACGCTTGCAGGAACAGCGCAGCAAACCCAATCACGATTGCTACCTCGACCAAGCCGATCATCGCTGGATGCTCAAACGCCGGAAAAATCAATTGGTACAGATCGACCCAGTGGCCCACCAGGACCACGCCACATGCGGTTAGCAGCCAGCCGTCACTGCGCTTGGCGCCGCGCGACAGCAGCATCACAAACGGAATCAGCCAGTTCAAAAAGATGTTCGCGAAGAATAGAACTTTCCATCCCGGCGTCTGCATGCGTCGCAGGTAGTAGATCGTTTCTTCCGGCAGGTTGGCGTAGTAGATCAGAATGTACTGGCACAGCCAGATGTAGGCCCAGAAGGTGGAAAAGCCGAAAACAAGTTTGCCGAGATTATGCAGGTGGTTTTCATTGACCTCCGGCAGAAAGCCGCGCCGTCGCAACAGAACCACGAGGACGGTGATTGAAGCGATTCCGCTGAGCAATAAACCGGAAATGACGTAGAACGCATAGATAGTGCTATAGAAGAGCGGCTCGATTGACATCAACCAGTCAAAGCTGGCGAGGGTAAACGTCAGCGCGAAGACTGCGAGAAAGACCGCTGCATACTTCCTTCCCTTGCGCGTGTGCGCTTGATTTCCATCGACGTCTTGCCGGCGAGATTCTCTCTTAATCAACCACGTCAACAACAACCAAAGGCCGAGAAAAACCACCATACGCGAGAAGAAGAAGGGCGTGCTGAGCCAGGCATTCTTGAACACCATGGGCTTGCCGGCGTAACCAAAGATCGTGTGTAGCCCTTCGTACAGAGTGTCCCGGCCAAAGAAAAGAATCAGCATTGCGAGCGAGCCCAGCGGCAGGTAGCTGATCATCGCTTCGGGCACGCGACGGATGGCCGTACTCCAGCCCGCGTTCGCAACAGAATTGATGCTGATAAAAACGGCCGCTCCCAGCGCGAGCGAAAGAAAGAAAAAGGCGTTCAGCAGAACGCTCGGCCACAATCGTGCGTCGTTTGTGTAAAGGCCGGCGGCAAAGCCAATCACGCCGACGCCAAGCATGACAAAAAGGAGTTTCTGTTCGCGGCTTGGAATGAAGTTATTGTCTTTCATGACTCGGTGTGCAACTTCTTACTTTCCCTGCAACTTGCGAATGTAAAGAATCGCCTTCCAGCGATCGTCCGCCGAAACTTGCGCCGCATGTGCAGGCATATTGTTTCTACCCAACGTAATCACATGAAACATCGTCCCATCGGGGAGGCCCTTTGATTTCTCGGTCTGGTATGCAGGCGGATTCGGATACTTCGGAATGATTGGGCCATCGCCCGCACCGGTCGCGCCATGGCAGGCCACGCAGTAATTCGAAAAAACATATTGGCCCCGTGCAAGGTTTTCGGATGTGGGCTGAAACGGATTCGTCAGCTCGCGGCCTGCGCGATCCGCTTCCGCCTGATCAGGTCCGTAGTGAAATGGTTGGAAACCACGCGGCACCGTTCCCGGCACCGGGAGTTGTTCAGTCATCTGATAAGGCAACACCGGATTCGCGGTCTGCGAACGAGAGGCGGGCGAGTACTGCATCTGGGTGGGCCACTCGCGATTTCGCACGCCGACATCGCGGTTCATCACGCGGACACCGCCGATCACCACCACCGGCAGCAAGATCACCCCGACCCATGTGAGCGTCCTCCTCATACGAACTGGTCCCCTTCGACGACCTTGATCACGTTGTGACGGGAAAACAGACGCACCGCCTTGTCGATATCGAATGAAGCATCAGATTGTTTCAGCACCAGTACAAAGCGATCGTCGGTCACGCGCTCAAAAACCCTCCGCTTACTGAATAGCCACATACGGTTGCGCGCAAACAGCACCCCAATCGCAATCAATCCCGAGAACAAGACGGTCAACTCGAAGGCCACGGGAATGAATAGGGGAAACGAATTGAAGGGCTTGCCGCCAACATTCAACGGCCAGTCGTAGGCCGAGGTCCAAACTTGCAACGTCAACCCGAAAACCAGGCCCAGCGCGCCGGCCAGCAAGGCAATCCAGGTTAGACGTGACGGTGGCAGCGCCACTGCCCGGTCCATGCCATGAACCGGGAAAGGTGTGTACACGTCGTAAACCTCAAAGCCTGCCATTCGGGCTTCAGCCGCCCCGGCGATCAGATCATCTTCCCGCTCGAAGAAGGCGGCAGTGAATCTCTTGGCGCTCTCAATGTTTGGCATAACCGAGCACTCCTTTCACTTCGTTGATCGAGATCACCGGGAAGATTCGAAGAAAGATCAGGAACATCGTAAAGAACAATCCGAAACTGCCAACCAGCAGCCCCACTTCTGTAATCGACGGCGTATACATAGCCCAACTCGACGGCAGGAAATCCCTGTGCAATGACGTGACAATGATCACGAATCGCTCAAACCACATGCCGATATTGATCAAGATCGAAATCACAAAGATCGCCGGGATTGAGGTGCGCAGTTTCTTGAACCAGAAAAGCTGCGACACCAGCGCATTGCAACCAAACATGATCCAGTAGGCCCAGGCATAAGGTCCCAAGCCACGATTAATAATCACGAAAATCTCATTGGGATTACCGCTATAGAAGCCGGTGAAGATCTCAGTTACATAGGCCAGGCCAACGATCGAGCCGGTCAACAGCGCGACCTTGCACATGTTTTCGAGGTGCTGCGGTGTTATGTAATCCTCGAGATGCATCAGCTTGCGGACGAGGATCATCAGCGTCATGACCATCGCAAAGCCGGAGAAGACTGCGCCGGCAACGAAGTAGGGCGGAAAGATCGTCGAGTGCCAGCCGGGGATCAGCGAAGTGGCAAAGTCAAAACTGACGATGCTGTGAACGGAGATGACCAGCGGGGTCGCCAGCGCGGCGAGCACCGTGTAAACCGTTTCGTATCTGGACCAGGTACGATTCGATCCGTTCCAGCCGAGACTCATCACCCGATAGAGCGCTTTGCGTAGCTTTGATTTCGTCCGGTCGCGGGCAGTCGCCAGATCCGGCACCAGGCCCAGATACCAAAAGACCGCTGAGATCGTGAAGTAGGTCGAAATCGCAAAGAAGTCCCACAGAAGCGGCGAACGGAAATTCACCCACAATGTCCCGCGTGTGTTGGGATAAGGCAGCACCCAGTAGAACAGCCACGGCCGTCCCATGTGAATAATTGGAAACAGTCCGGCGCACATGACCGCGATCAGCGTCATTGCTTCTGCCGACCGATTAACTGAAGTGCGCCACTTTTGATTGAAGAGAAACAGGATGGCTGAAATGAATGTGCCCGCGTGACCGATACCGATCCAGAAGACAAAGTTCGTGATATCGAAAGCCCAGCCAACTGTCCGGTTCAGGCCCCAGGCGCCGATGCCTGTCGTGACAGTATGGACCGTGGCCACGACGCCGATTGCCAGCAACACAAATGAAATGCTGAGACTGATCCACCACCCACGGCCCGGCTTTGGGTCGAGCAGTTGGCAGATGTCCCGTGTCACCTCAGCATTCGACTTTCGACCGAGAATGAGCGGGCTGCGCAATTTCGAATAGACCGGATGAGCGATCTCGAAGGTGGCAGGTTGTCCCGCGACGTTGATTTCGTTCGGCTCTAGTTGTTTCAGTGATACAGCCATTTGTTTCTTTTGAAGCCTGTCCTTAAGTCCCGTAGGGACGGAATATTTATAGTCCCCGTTCCCTTTTGTCTTCTTTCCAGCCCCAGAGGGGCGCCACATGTCGCTCCTATTGGAGCTTCACCATCTTTTAGAGCCGCGTTCTATAAACATTGCGCTCCTAACGGAGCTAACACTTGCGCTTCATCGAGTCTTAAACATCCTCGCTGTTGCGCACCTTTGCCAGATAGCTCAACGCCGGCCGCAGATTCAGTTCATCCAGCAACGTGTAATCGCGCCCGCTCTTTTTCAGCTGAGCCACGCGGCTCTTGAGGTCAGTTAAATCGCCGAAGATGATTGCGTTCGCCGGGCAACTCTGCTGGCAGGCGGGCTGAATTTCGTTGTCCCTGATCGCGCGGCCTTCGTTGCGGGCCTTGATCTTCACCTCTTCAATGCGCTGCACGCAGAACGTGCATTTCTCCATCACCCCGCGACTGCGCACGGTCACATCCGGATTGAGAGCCAGGTTGGCGATCGGATCGGCATGCGGGTACTCAAACCAGTTGAATCGCCGCACCTTGTAGGGACAGTTATTTTCGCAATAGCGGGTGCCGACGCAGCGGTTGTAGACCTGCATGTTCAGGCCCTCGCTACTGTGCACTGTAGCCAGCACCGGGCAGACACTTTCGCACGAAGCGTTGTCACACTGCTGGCACATCACCGGCTGATACAAAACTTTCGGATCGTGGCGGTCGCCTTCATAGTACCGATCGATTCTGATCCAGTGCATCTCGCGACGACGGCGCACTTCATCCTTACCCACAACGGGCACGTTGTTCTCGGCCTGACAGCTCACGACACAGGCCGAACAACCAACGCAGGCGCTGAGGTCAACGGCCAGACCCCACTTGTGTTCGGGATAGTCGTGAGGCGACCACAAACTGCCGTACTCCTCTTCCGTTTCACCCTTTCCTTTCGCGTATTCAGCCAGCGCGAGTTCCCGGACCAGCGGACGATCTTCCTGCGAATCTTTACTCTGACTTTGGGCAAACTCTATTCTGCCCGCGGCCTTTTCGAGTTTGATTCCCGCAGTGTGGTAGCGAAATGTCCCGTCAACGAAAGCAACCAGGGGATAAGCGTTCGCCCCGACGTTGTTCCCGGCCTTGCCTGCTTGCGTGCGTCCGTAGCCGAGCGCAATGGCCACCACGCCGTCATGCTGGCCAGGTTGAATGTGCACTGGCAACTCAATTGAAGTCGCGGCCTTCGTAATCCGCACGATTCCGCCTTCTTCTAAACCGGCGGTCTCCGCATACCGCGGCGAGACTGACGCATAGTTGTCCCATGTGATCTTGGTGATGGGATCGGGCAGCTCTTGCAACCACGGGTTGTTGGCGTATTGACCGTCACGAATCGAAACCTTCTGATAGAGCGCTACCGCTAAACCGTCCGGCGTTTCGTTAGACAAGGAAACGAGTCTGGTGATGGCGTCGTTGAGTCCGTCTGATTTGAACGCCGGCGGGTCGAATCGTGCTGACTCTGGCGTGAATACACCTTGCTGGAGCGTTTGATCCCAGAACTCATCAAAGTTCGTGTACCGCTTCTGTTGTGCGAAAAACTTTTCTCGCCACGATAGTTTGAGCACATCGTAGAAGCTGCGACCGTCACCGTTCCAACGCAGCAGACTCTCCTGAAAGGCTCGCGTCTGAAACAATGGCGCGATGGTTGGCTGGTTCACGCTGAAGGTGCCGCGTATTGGTTCGACGTCATCCCACGCTTCGAGGAAGTGACTTTGCGGGCAAACATAGTCGGCGAGGGAGGATGTTTCGTCGCGAGTGGAATTGAGCGAGACCTTCAGCGACACCTTCTGCATGCCGTTACTGAAGGCCTGACTATCGAAGTAGTCGTACGCCGGATTCACGCCAGACACAATCAACGCCGCGATCTCGCCCGCATTCATCTGGCGCACGAGTTCGACGATGTCCTGATCACTGCTTTGGTTGCTGGCAGAAGATGCGCCGAGGTCAACGGTGTTGCCGTAACTGGCCGCCGAATCGTTGATGAAGTTCACGACGTACTGCACGTCTCGATCGTCCGAACCGCTAACGATAAGCACGCCGCCTCGGTGTTTCGCCAGGTCATTGCTGACTCTATCGACTGCATCTCGCGTCTTTTGATTCAACCGCGCCGGCTCGAATGTCGCGAGTTGTGGAGGGATCGGCAACAACGATGCGCCCCCCGCTTTAGCAATGAGCTTGGCCAGATAGAGCAGCGCCTGGATTTCTTCCGTTGGCGAAACCTTGACGCGCATGTCCGCATTGCTGCCCGTCAACGACAGGCGCGATTCAAACTGCACGTGCCTCAACATCTCGCGCTCGCCGTTCTGTAGACTTCGCGCCTTCGCATAACCGCGCGTGAATTGCACGGGCGAAATCCATGTCCCCAGAAAGTCTGCGCCAAAGCTGACCACCAGACGCGCCTTGTCGAAGCGATATGAAGGAATGGCGTTCGTGCCGTGCGAGCGCAGATGCGCCTGTCTAATGGCGTCAGTTGAAACTGGCTGGTAAGTGATGTGTTTGCCGTCGCTGAACTGGGTCAGGAATCTCTGAGTGGTCTCTAGCGAGGTTGGACCGGTAATGGGTCCCGTCAGTACGCGGACTTTGCCGCCAGACTGCTTGATTGTCGTCAGTTTCTGAGTAATCTCTCGATCGATTTGTTCCCATGAGGCTGGCCGGGCCGCAATCAACGGCTGCCGCAAACGCTCCGGGTTGTACAGACCGAAGACCATACCGTGAGCAAGCGCACATAGACCGCCGCTGGAGAGTGGATGATCAGGATTCCCTTCTAACTTGATCGGCCGGCCATCACGCACTTTCACCAGTACGCCACATGAAGCGCTGCAACCGCCACAAGCCGAAGCAAACCAACTCGCCACGCCGGGAGTAAATTCGACCGGCTGCCTGAGATAGGGAATGATCTTCTGCTGAGGCGCTCGGCATCCGCTTAAGGCCAGCGCCGCGCTTGAGTAGCCCAGCACTTCAAGAAATGTGCGTCGCGACACCCCGGTAACGGGACTCTTTGCCGACAGATCAACCGGTTTGCCATCCTGCTCTCGAAATATCTGCCAAAGTTTCTGTCCGTTACTCATCACTCATCCCTCATCACTGCTCTCAGTGATGACACACCGAGCAATCCGTCGATGCCATCAGTCTCTTGGGCGTAACTTCTTTGGTGACAGTGGCTCGTCCGTTTTCGTCCAGCGTGACTTCTCGGTGTGTGCGATGACAGCCTACACACATGCCCATTGACAGAATGTCGAACTGCTCAACCCGATCCATCGTTTCCACGGGACCATGACAGAGCTGGCACTTCACTCCAGCGCTAACATGGCGACTGTGATTGAAAGCGACGTGGTCAGGCAGATCATTTACTTTTACCCACTCGATCGGTCTGTCTTGCGCCAACGCCACTACGATCTTTTGTATCTCCGGCGAATCCTTAAGAGTCTTCGTGTGGCAATTCATGCAGGTGCTCGCCGCCGGGATGCCCGCCACTTTCGACTTGTCCGCCGACGAGTGACAGTACAAACACTGAATTTGGTTATCTCCTGCGTGAACTTTGTGCGAGAAGTTAATCGGCTGCGCCGGTTGATAGCCTTGCTGATTTCCCAGGCCGCGGAAGTGTGAACCTGGCCAGACCACGGCCACGCCGATCAGCGTCACCAACAACGAAATGATTTTTGCCGTGCGCAAACTCACTCTGTTATCCCGTTATTACCGGCCGAATGACCGGCACGTTGTCTCCCGTTACCCGGACTGTTGTCTCAACAGTTTTCGGTTTAGGCCGCGGGGCTTGTCCGCGGAGCTTGCGCCGATCCCCGTTCCAGATCACCAGTTGATAGGGACGCCACAAGTACTGAACCGGAACCACAAGCATGTGGACCAAACGCGAAAACGGCAGAATCGCCAGAAAGATGAAGGCATTAAGAATGTGTGCCCTTACCGCCATCGGCAGCGGCGCGATCATTTTCAAATCTGGTTGCAACGTGAACAGCGAGCGCAGATAGGGCACCGCCGATGTCGCGTACCACGACGAGCCCCAGCGATAGAACAGTGCCGTGTAAACGCCCAGGACTACCTGAACCAACAACACCAGGAGCACGACCACGTCCATCCACGATGTGACGGCGCGAATCCGCGCGGAAGTGAAGCGTCGAACGACCAGGCTGACAATTCCGACCAGGGCCAGAAGGCCAAACAGCAGCCCGGTGGTCTCAAGAATGTAAAGACGCGCCGGCACTCCATTGAACCAGAGCACTTGTCTCGGCATCGCAAAACCTATGACGTGCCCCAATAGGACCACCAGGATGCCGATGTGCCACGGGACTGAGCCGTAGAAGAGTTCATCGCTCTCTAGGAACTGTGACGACAGGCTGGAGTAAGTAAAGCCGCGTTTGAGATAACGCTGCATTGTGATCACGAGAGCGAGCGTGATGGCCGCATAGGGAAGGATGATGTAGAAGAGATTGTCGAACATGGTCGTGACCTCAGAACAGATCAGTTTTTGTCTCGCTGAACGCAGCCGCTTGAAGAATCGGTAAATGCGCCCGCTGAATAGTTGCTGGACAAGCGCCAGCCTCTGACTTCAGTTTGGTATTGACTGCGGCGATCAGATGTCTGTATGGGTTTTCGCCTTCGCCGAACGTTTTCAACATCTTTTCCAGCGCTGGAATCATGCAGTCCGCAATTAACGCGCTCCGCAATTCTTCGTCATCGAGCTTAGTCAACAAGCGCAACAGCACCGGCAGGTAATCGGGCAGTTGATGCTCCTGGCCCAAATCGAATGGCGCTTCGGTCTCCCGCAGATTTGCCAGAAAAACACCTCGTTTATAGTTTTCGCCAAACAGGTGATAGCCAATATCGAGCGCGCATACGGGGCTCAGATCAAAAGTGCGCGTGTAGAGTTCCTGAAGATCTGAAAGCGAAATTCTTCCAGTCTCGCTTGCGAACAAGGAGAATTGGCTCGCGAATGATTCGCTCTCGGCAGTCAGGGAGTCTCTGCGTTGATCGCATCGCGCGGACCAATCCGCGACCGGATAGTCGAGCAAGTCAGCCAGGATTTCGTGGATTGTTCTCATTTGCATTCGCCTTCTTACGCACCGCGCGCCGGTGCCTGGCGGAAACCGAAGCCCGCCTCGCCTTTGTCCGCCAACACGTCGTCATTCAGCATCTGCATCGCTTCTTCACGATGCATCGGCGGAATAACGTAGCGGTCGTCCACTGTCGGCAGAGACGTCAGGCGATAGATCTGTTCCGCCTCAGCTTCAGAACAACCAACCTCAGTCAGTGCCTGCTTTACTACTGCCGGATCCATGTCGCCGACTGTCTCCATTCGCTTGAACAGTCGAATTGCGTACTGCTTCTTCAACGCGAGCCGGACCGGATCGACATTTCCGGCGGAGAACAAACGGGCAAGATACTCCATCGGCAGGCGCGCCTTCTCGATCGGGCTGAACAGCTCTTCATTCGAAGAGTCGTACACGCCGGCGTCAGTCTTGGCCATCACGGGCAGGAGCGGAGGCACATAGAAGAGCATCGGCAGAGTGCGAAATTCGGCGTGCAGCGGCAGAGCCAGCTTCCACTCCTTCACGTACTTGTAGACTGGCGAGCGTTCGCAAGCTTCGAGCGTGCGCTCGTCGATTCCGTTGCGCAGGGCTGCTGCGCGCACTTCGGGGTCAAACGGATCGAGAATCATCTCGCGTTGCGCATCTACGAGTTGGTCGTCGGGCACGCTCATCGTCTCAACAATGCGATCCGCGTCGTAGAGCAGCCCGCCCAGATAGCGAATGCGGCCCACACAAGAATGGAAACAAGCCGGAGCCTGCCCGGTTTCAAGCCTCGGAAAGCAAAGAATGCATTTCTCGGATTTGCCTGTGGACCAGTTATAGAAAGTCTTCTTATAAGGACACGCCGTGACGCACATGCGCCAGCCGCGGCAACGCTCCTGATTGATGAGCACGATGCCGTCTTCGCCGCGCTTGTAGATTGCGCCTGAAGGACACGCCGCGACGCAGCAGGCGTTCAAGCAGTGATTGCAGATGCGCGGAAGATAGAAGAAGACGAGACGCTCGATATCGAAAAGCTCTTCCCGCTGTTCCGGCGTTAAGGCTTCGAGGTTGGGATCGTTGGCCGCGTAAACCGGCGAGCCACTCAGGTCGTCATCCCAATTGGGCCCGGCCTTGATATCGATAGGCTTGTTCGTGACCATCGAGATCGGGCGCGCGGTTGGCTGATCAGCGCCTTCCGGTGCATTGAAGAGATCCTCATATTTGTAGGTCCAGGGTTCGTAGTAGTCATCCATGCGCGGCATGTCGGGGTTGTGAAAGATATTCAGCACCCGCAAGCTGCGCCGGCCCATCTTCAGCTGAGGCTGGCCGCCGTTCGTTTCCCACCCACCCTTGTACTTGTTCTGATCCTCCCAAGCTGTCGGATAACCGGTGCCGGGTTTGGTCTCGACATTGTTCCACCACATGTACTCGGCGCCTTTGCGATCGGTCCAAACGTTCTTGCAAGCGATTGAGCAGGTGTGACAGCCGATACACTTGTCGAGGTGGAAGACCATCGAGATTTGTAAGCGAACGTCCATTGATTTGTCCTTTGTTCATTCTGGTCTTTGGTCTTGGGCCTTGGGTCTTTGGGTGGAGCTACTGATCGATCCAAAAACCGAAGGCCAAAGACCTAAGACCCAAGCCCCTTCTACCAATTAACCTTCTCCATCTTTCGCACCAGCACAAACGTGTCGCGGTTCACGCCCGTCGGACCCCAGTAATTGAAGTGGTAAGTAAACTGGCCATAGCCGCCCATCATCAGCAGCGGCTTCAAACGAATGCGTGTCAGACTGTTGTGTCCGCCAGCGCGACGGTTCCCGCGCATCGGCGATTTCGGAACTGAGAGCGTGCGCTCGGGCGAGTGGTACTGAATACACACGCCTTTGGGAATGCGGTGGCTTACCACGGCGCGCGTGCAGACCACACCGTTATCGTTGTAAGTCTCCACCCAGTCGTTGTCCTTGATGCCGAGATCGATTGCGTCCTCGTCGTTAATCCACAACGGCTCGCAACCGCGCGAGAGCGTCATCATGCGGTGGTTGTCCGAGTAGGTTGAGTGGATGTGCCACTTGCCATGGGGTGTCAGATAATTCAGCGCCTTCACCTTGCCTTCCGCGGTGCTGTACTTCAGGTCGCCGTAGTCCGCGGGCTTTGGTGATGGCTTGTAAGTCGGCAGATTTTCACCAAACGCGATGTAACCTTCGTGGTCCTGATAAAACTGCTGCCGGCCAGTGAGCGTGCGCCAGGGCACCATGCGTTCGTAGTTGTAGGTGAAGGCCGAATAGGCCCGGCCATCACTGGTCAAGCCCGACCAGCACGGACTATTGAGCAAACGTCGCGGTTGGGCTTGCAGATCTTTGTACGAGGTGCGGGCATTGCGATTCTTCTCCGCCAGATCGGCGAGTGGCAATCCCACTTTCTTTTCGACAAACTGATAGGCGCGGTAAGCCAACTCACCGTTTGTCTCCGGCGCGAGCAACAGGATCAAGTCCGCGGCGTCTTCCGCTCTCTTCAAAGATGGATACTTCTTACCGTCCCACTCGACAATCGGGTGCGACTGAGAGTCGACGACCGAATCATAGAAATCTTCAATTCCGTACTTCACTCCATGCGCGCCCATACCGTTCTTCCTGGCGAGCGGCCCGAGCGAGATGAACCGGTTGTAGAGGTTCACGTAGTCTCGTTCGACGACTGCAAAGTGGCCCATTGTCTTACCCGGCACGGGCTCGCATTCACCCTTCCCCCAGTCCTTGATCTCGCTTTGCGAAATCTCGTCAGGCGTGTCGTGCGACAGCGGAGTGGCCACGAGATCCTTTATCGGCGTCGGCAGGTGCTTTTCGGAGAGTTCACTGATCTTCTTTGCCAGCCCGCGAAAGATGTCCCAGTCGCTCCGTGATTCCCAACACGGCGGTACTGCTTCCGACAGCGGATGGATAAACGAATGCATGTCGGTCGAGTTGAGGTCGGCCTTCTCGTACCAGGTTGCTGCCGGCAGAACGATGTCGGAATAGAGCGCCGACGTATCCATGCGAAAGTTGAGATCAACAACCAGGTCGAGCTTCCCTTCAGGCCCTTTGCCATCCATCACGACGTCGTTGACTGAGCCTTCGGCGCATTCATTGGCGACGTCATTGTGGTGTGTACCGAGATAATGCTTGAGAAAGAACTCGTGGCCCTTGGCGCTGGCCATCAACGCGTTGCCGCGCCAGATGAACCAGACTCGCGGCCAGTTTTCCGGCGCGCTCGGGTTGTCCATAGATGACGAGAGTGTCTTCTCTTTCAGTCCCCGAACCACATAATCAACAACTTCCTGATCGTTACTTGCACCCGCGGCCAGCGCCTCGCGTACTACTTCCGGGTTTGGTTTGTTGAATTGCGGATAGAAAGGTAACCAGCCGCACCGCACTGCTTTGGCTTGCAGATCTATGGTGTGGCCACTGGCCAGACCATCGGGCTCGCCGTTATGCGGGACGGTGTGATAGTCAGTGAACTCGCGTTCGTAACGCCATTGTTCGCTGTGCACGTAATGCCACGATGGCGCGTTCTGCAAACGCGAAGGCGGCATCCAGTCTTTCGCAAACGCGATGTTTGACCAGGCCGCGACTGGCGCGAGCTTTTCCTGCCCAACGTAATGGTTCAATCCGCCGCCGTTCTTCCCCACACAGCCGCACAGCATCAGTGCGGTGATTGCGGAGCGGTACATCAGGTTGTTGTGATACCAGTGGTTCACGCCGGCCCCGATAATCACCGAACACTTCCCTTCGGTCTTCTCCGCCGTCGAGGCCCATTCGCGCGCGAACTTTATTACCGTTTCACGGCTTACTCCGGTCCATTTCTCCTGCCAGGCCGGGGTGTAGGATTGATTCTCATCGTTGTAGTCAGAGGGGTAATCACCGCCGAGTCCGCGGTCGACGCCGAACTGGGCCATCATCAGATCGTAAACTGTGGTGACCAGCACCTGGCCTTCTTCTGTTTTGATCCACCTCGCCGGCACTCCCCGGCGAAAGACACGGTCAGAACCGAATTCCGTGAAGGTCACCTCAACTGCCTCAGCCTGCGCGTCAACGAAAGACAGTCGCGGGTCGATCGCTGATCCATCGGTCGGGTCCTTTGGCTCAAGGTTCCACTTTCCTTCAGCTTTTCCCCAACGATGGCCCACCGCGCCTCCAGGCATGCGGGCTTCGTTCGAAAGTGAATCGAAAACGAGGAATTTCCAGTCACCATTTTCTTCCTGCGCATAGCGCGCGAGTTTGTTGGCGCGCAGCAGGCGACCGGCTGAATAGAGTGGCACAGACTTCAGTCTGTGTTGCTTCTTATCATCACCGACTGAAGTCGGTGCCACTTCAAGCCGGACGAGAAATGGGCAATCGGTGTAGCGCTTGAGGTAGTTGAGGAAGTAAGGCGTCCGCTTCTGGTGATGAAATTCCTTGAGAATGACGTGATTCACCGCCATCCAGTACGCACCGTCCTGTCCGGCGTTGAGCGGAATCCACTGGTCGGCATATTTCGCGACCTGGTTGAAGTCAGGCGCAAGCACCACCATCTTCGTGCCGTTGTGACGTGACTCAGCGGCAAAGTGACAGTCGGGCGTGCGGGTCATGTTGAGATTTGACCCCATGACCGCGAGCAGTTTTGAATTGAACCAGTCAGCGCTCTCGGCCACGTCGGTTTGTTCGCCCCAGATTTCGGGTGAAGCTGGTGGAAGATCACAGTACCAATCGTAGAAACTGAGATTTACCCCGCCGAGTAATTGCAAAAAGCGCGAGCCTCCGCCATAGCTGAGAAAGGACATCGCGGGAATCGGTGAAAAACCGACGATGCGATCGGAGCCATGCTGTTTGATCGTGTGAATGGTCGCCGCTGCGATCAACTCCTGAAGTTCTTCCCAACTGCCGCGACGAAAACCGCCCTTCCCCCGCGCTCGCTGATAACGCGCTCGCGATTCCGGGTTGTTGACGATCGATTCCCAAGCCTCAACCGGATCCTCGTAGACCGCTTTGGCTTTACGCCAAAGATCGAGCAAAGCTCCACGAACGTAGGGGTACTTCACGCGGATCGGACTGTAGAGATACCAGGAGTAAGAAATGCCGCGCTGGCAGCCACGTGGCTCGTAAGGAGGCAGGCCGTCTTCGAGCAGCGGATAATCGAGCGCCTGCATCTCCCAGGTGACGATGCCCTGCTTGACGTAAATGTCCCAACTGCAACCGCCCGTACAGTTGACGCCATGGGTCGAGCGAATCACTTTGTCGTGCTGCCAGCGGTTGCGATAGAACTCTTCCCAGCTGCGCGTTTCGGGACTGATCAGGTCTTTGATCCAGTTCACTGAGTTGCCCTCCTAACCAGTTCTTCGCGCACACCTCGCAGCCGCTTTCTCCAGGCCAAATTCAACAGCGCCAACGCTAGCAACATCGCTGCGACGCCAATCACAAAGAATTTCGGATCGAGCGTCGTGATCCCGGCCTGACTCGGTGGCATCGGATTCGCTAACTTTGCGCTTTGAAATAGAGCGAAGAGTTGGACGATCTCTTCATCGCTAAGTCGATGTGTGCCAAACACTGTCGACATCGTCGGGAAATTCGGAGTCTGCAGAATTGAGATCAGTTCAGGATCGCGATACTTGATGTTCACTCCCGTCAGGTCAGGCCCCAGCGTGCCGCCGCCAAACATCCCGACGCCTTTGATCGAGTGGCACGAAATGCAAGCCGTGCCGCCGTTCTGTAGCTGCGCCCTTCCCATGAAAAACTGCCAGCCACCGTTTACATCAGCCGGAACGATCGCCCTGCTCAACTTTGCGCCAGCCGGCACGAAGACCTGATTCTTGTTTGACAGGTCAGTGATCATCGCGAGTATCGAGTCAATCTGTTCCGGAGTCAGCGCCTGATCGGGCATCACGGCCGCCGGAAACTTTCGGAAGAGATCGGCGGCGATAGGATCCCCTTTGTCCTTGAGCGCGGTAGGGGAAAGAATGTACGCGTGCAGCCAATCCTTCGTGCGTCGCGACGTCACCCCTTTCAAATCTGGTCCAGTCTTGTCCCCACTGCCGATGTTGTGGCAGCTATAGCACTTGCTGCTGAACTGCGCTTCGGCCTCGGTGGTCGATTGGGCCTCAACGCCGACCACGATCGCGAAGACAACGCCAACCGTCGCGGCGATTCGTATCAGCGCGTTTGGCCGGCTATGCGGGATTCCAATTCGTATGTTCCTCATCCTTCCGGGCCTCGTCATATTCCCCAGCTTCATCGCCGGCTTGCGAACTATTTCCCAATTCCCGTGACTTTAGGATCTCGGCTGCCGCCTCGGCGATCGTCCTCTTTTGCAGGAGTGCTACCAGTTCATTCCGAACTCTCTGCCAGTCGTCATGAAACGCACAGAAAGATTCGGGGGCGCACACTTCATTCCCCAGAATGCACATGTCCATGTACGGGTCGGCCTCCAGCAAACTGAAGACTTCCCACAGCGTTATCGCCTCAGGAGCACGCCCCAGCTCATATCCGCCGTGAATTCCCTTGGCGGAGCGTAGCAGCCGGTGACGACGAAGCTCGCCCAGGACTTTTCGGAGATAAGCCGGCGGGATGTCTTCGTGCTCGGCAATCTCCTGTAGCCCAAACAAGCCGTGCCCGGGCTGGCTGGCCATGTAAGCCAGCGCCCTTATTCCATAACCCGTGGCCTTCGAGAAGATCATTGTGGCAAGAAAACTAAGTTACCTTTTTGTCCGGTATGATGATTGCTAATCAGAGCGCCGACAATAGTCACTTCGCATCATTTATCTGATTAAGGAGTGCAAGACGAAGCGGGCGGGTTCAGGTCGCAGAATGAAAGAGTGCTAATGAGGCTCGAAGAGATCAGGAAGATGACGGACAGCACGGCCGACGCGGCCTACGCTGTAGATGGCGAAGGCCTGGTCGTCGCTTGGAATCACGCAGCCGAAATCTTGTTTGCTCTTCCCGCCGGCGAGGCGATGGGCCGAACATGTGCCGACATCGTGCAAGGAGCTGATGAATGCGGCACCGTCTGTTCCGAAGAATGCACCGTGCGTCAGGCCGTAGCGAAGCGGCATCCGATCGGCAATTTCGATCTGCTTATGAATACTGCGAGCGGCAGACAATGGTGCAACGTCTCGGTACTGGTAGCCGAGAATGGGGCCTTAACCAATCCTTACGCGTTGCACATCATACGCACAATTGACTTACGGAAGCGGCTGGAAATACTCGTGCGAGATTTTGTGGTCAGCAAGACCAACGTCCCACCAGCAGAGGCCGTGGCGATGATCTCTTCGACGCGGGACGCGGCCAGGGAAGCTGAGTTGACTGAGCGCGAGCTTGAGATTCTTCGTCTCCTGGGAAAAGGCAGCACCACTTCAGGTGTGGCTGAGCAACTTCACATCAGTCGCACTACGGTGAACAATCATGTCCAGCACATCCTGCGCAAGCTCGATGCACACACGCGCCTGGAGGCGATTCGCCGCGCGGAACACGCGGGACTGATCTAGAAAGGTGACAAATGGTTAAGGAGTTCCTTGAGCGTGATCACCAATCCCTCAGTGTGTTGCTTGATAAACTTGACGCGTCGTTTGCGCTAAGCGATCCGGCGCCGGCCTACGAACTACTTGATCTTTTCTGGGCTCGATTGGCAACTCATATTCGAGCGGAAAACCTCTGCCTCTTTCCGGCGATCCTGAATGCGGACACAGAACTTTTCCATGAGCGGAGACTCCCGTCACTCGATCAGGTTCGCGTTGCTATTGCCAGGTTGCGCGAGGACCACAACTTTTTTATGGACGAGTTGGCAGAGGCGGTCAAGATTATGCGCGAAGTTGTGACTCAGCCCGAAACAAACGGCACACGCTTGCTGATCGATCAGGCGCGACATAAGGTTGCGGCGGTGAAGCAGCGACTCGCTGAGCACAACACGGTGGAGGAAGAACACGTTTACCAATGGCCCGCTGTTCTGTTGAGCCGACAAGAAGTCGCGCACCTGACAGCCGAGGCTCGCCGTCAAGCTGAGACTCTTCCGCACAGGTTCGCGAGCAACTCCAACGGGAAAGCTGGTCCGTAGGTCTAACTAGCTCCTGCCAATCCGAACCAGAGGAATCTCTCCGGCAGAAACCAATTGCAGTTCGACGAGTAGCTGATCTAGATCCACGCTTTCACGTCGGCAAGCCTGCTCTATCGTAACCACGCGTGCCATGGTCTTTCGCAGCACCGGATTAGTTAGAGGTCCAAAAAGCCTTGACGCAGGAAGATCTGAAGTTAGCAATCGTAAGCCGTTGGAGTCGTCGCCGTTATCTGGCGACAACGAACGCGCCGTCCTTCGCGGCAAGTTTCAACCTCTGAAACAGCGACAACTTTTCCTGTTCGGTTGTTATTTCATCGAGAAGTGGATAGAGAAACTTTCGTTCCCGCGCGTCGTGATGAACGAGTAAGCGTTTGTAGATTACCTGGGAATCGAGCAGGAAGATGATCGCACGTTCCAGATCTTCAGCCGCCGATAGCTTCACGAACTCCGCTTTGAACAGAACGAGGTACTTTCTTATCTTGCGATGCTCGTTCAGAAAGATTTCGGGGCTGCCCCCAACCGGCGCTTCGGCGCGGGCCGCGTAGATAGGAATCAATACTGACTCTTCGTCCCAAATGTGATCCAGTAACTTCTTCTCGTAGCCTTCTAGTTTTGCTAACGAGACTTCCAACTCACCGCGAATGAGCGCGCGCTGGTGCTCGAAAAACAGTTCATCAAGCCGCTGGTGCAGCCCGAGTAAATCGCTGAAGCTCTTCATCACTGTGACGTGCTCTTACCAACCACGAGGCCGCGGCGCGCGGCCATCTCATGGGCGATAGCTTCCAGCTCCATCCGATCCAGAATTCTCCCCGCGAGCGGAAACAGCTCGTTGTCTTCAATCGCGATGTGCTTTTCGTAGGTTGCCCGCAGCTCTTTAAGTAGGCTGATGAAAATCCGGGCATTGTCGGGCGAGAGCCGTTCATCTGCGAGCCACGCGCGTCCCAGGTCGTCCACCCTTCGGTGCTTTATCTCCGCCTCCGTGTGATCAGCATGTAAACCATCGAGTAGGGCGAAGGCAGTCAAGCTCTCACCATCCCCGTGCAGCCGTAGCCGAGGAAAAAGCGATTCTTCCTCGTCGAGCGTGTGTTTGGGCGCAGCCTCACGAAAATAGCGCAGACCCACTTCGAATTGCTGGCGCTGCATGTCATCAAGTTTGTTTCCCTGGGCTTCTTCCGAAATGGCAATCAGCCCATCAAGGAAACGTTCAATGCGGCGATGACAGTCGCTGAGCAGACCCAACGGGCTGCGAAAATCGCTCTCCAGTTGTTGTCCAATCGCGATCGGCATCAACGATTCCCTTCCATCTCAATCGCTCGCGGAAAGAGAATGTTGTTTTCAAGGTGGATATGCTGGTGCAAGTCCTGCTCAAATGCTTCGAGCGCCTGATAGAGCGTCTGATAACTGATACAGCCATCCGTAGGTATTGCGTAGTTCAAGCTTAACGCGCGCAACTCCCGCAGGATGTCTCCGACTGTGTCGTGCTCCATCATCATCATGCGCACGGGATTCCTGACGGTGCCGAAAGGCGGAAAGGGCGCAGGCCTATTCTCAACCGCCGACCTTTCCATTTCGAGGATGTAAGGAAAGAGGATCTGTTCCTCCTTGAGCATGTGGGGCCTCAGATCGGCACAGAGTTGTTGGAAGAGTCCGCCGACGCCCCGCAACTCCGGATGGTTCTCACCATGTGCCGAGATGACCTTCTCAATCAGGGGTTCAAGCCTGGCCATCTCTTCCTTTGTATACACGTGATGCTTATCGAGGATATGACCAACCAATTCGGTTAGGGTCGCTTTCTGAGAATCCAGCGAACCCTTGCCTTGCACCTCGGCCTGTCCAACCTCTTCCAACATTCGTTCCAGATTTGCGACCTCTACCCCGGCGGTGGCGCAAGCTTCGCCTAAAGGTGTGTCGCCTCCGCAGCAGTAATCAATTTTCAATTTCTCGAATACTCTCGTTGCCTGCGGCAGTTCGAGAACTACATCCCGCACTTTCATCGTCGAGCTAATCGTCATCGTTTGCCTCCAATGTGTCCTTAGAAACTCTTCGCCCCAATAGGCGCACTAAACCGAAAGTTTCACGCGTGCAAAGTGTGTGCCTCCACAACAATGGGCCGGTTTCTATGTTTGCAGAGAGGAATCCTGCGCCTTCTGGCTGATGTCTGCGAAGAATTTCGCAGACCTGAACGGCTGGATGGCTTTGTTGCGGGTAATGAACTTGAGATTGAATCGAGAGGCGCCGGGAAACAGCCACTTAGAATCGACGGCCCAATATGCTAATGTCCGCGTCACAGCCCGCATTAACTAATAGTGAAAGGGTAAGAGCCATGAGCGCCAAGCTTCCGGAATCGATCGAGAGATTTGAAGACAGCTATCCCGCAGTCTGGGACGCCTTCATGCAATTGGGGGATAAGTGTCACAAGGCTGGGCCGCTCGACGAGAAGACGCGCCGGTTGGTGAAGATCGCATTGGCAATCGGCGCCGGTCTCGAAGGCGGCGCACACTCTGCGGTGCGCAATGCAAAGGCTGCCGGAGTGGCGGTCGATGAAATGCGGCACGTAGCTGTCCTAAGCATCACTACGCTCGGATTGCCTGCAGCTATGCGAGGCCTTTCCTGGATAGACGACGCTACCAAACCGCGGTAAAGATGATCGCAGGAGTAATGACTCTCTTTTTCAAAAAGATCAATGTCAGTCGATCTCGGCGATTTGCCCCGTAAGACTGGCCTGATAATTCGACCGCTCAATTCCCCGGAGCTGGACACTCTTTTCGCGAGGCTCGAAGAATAAGATACGAAAGAAAGAGCCGAAACCTTTCGACTTCCTAACAGACGTTCTGAAGAGACTCGTGCCCCGCCAAGGGCGAAGCCGGTCGATCCCTTGCGGTAAGCCGACCACCCTGCGTGAGGCCTTTGCTCTACTGCTGGTGCAAGCGGGCAGAGATCGTATAAGATGCACAATCTACGGCGAGACTTCGATCTCAACTTGCGATCTAATAATCGTCGTAATTCCTTGATTCTAAAGACTTTAACGCCCGCTTGGCTCAGCGGTAGAGCACTCGCTTCACACGCGAGGGGTCAGAAGTTCGAATCTTCTAGCGGGCACCATATTTTTCAACAACTTACGGGCGGCACCCAGCCGCCCGTTTTGGCCTGCACACACTTTCGCACACACTTTGAAGTCAAGATCGGTCATCAAATCTCACAAAATTGATCTTTTTTGATCGTGTCTTTCTCGATGAAGTTTTCAGGGTGATAGCGGGAGTGAATGCGGGAGGTTTTCGGGTCTGCGCAGACAACATAAGGGAGCTATGCCAGCAGTGCTCGATAACGCTCCTCGTAGAATTCCTCCGACGTTTCGGAATGTGCGCTGAACAGCGACCAGAAAAAGACCAGCTTACCTTTTAAGCCATAGTTGAAGTGGAGATCGATCTCCGTTGCAAGCGACAAAATGAGTGTAATAGCAATCCAGACTTGGTCTGTTCTGAACTCCGTAAGTTTGTGATCCAGTCGCTCTCTTATCTTATCAGGGTCTTCGCCAGAAATAGCCTGCAGATCTCTCATCCCCACAAAGTGAAGTCCCATCTCGCCTAATCCCTTTGGTTCAAGATGTGATTGGGTCGAGAGTTCACGATAGAGCCAGTCGTTCAAGAACTGAAGATATGGGAGCGCCTTTGATTGGGGATAGTCAGTGCGCAAACGGTTGACGATCTTGCCAAGTTTCGGCCAACGCAAGATCCGATTTATATCCTTTTTGTCCTCGTCCGAAATACCCAGTGACGCTTCCAGCTTAGCCGCTCCTTTTGCTCGTTGCTCGATGTGGGCGTCCCAACGTGGTCGACCGCCATACCTGTCACGGTATTTCGTTAGCATTTCCTGTTCATCACGCCAAGCAGCCCTAAAAAACAGATCCGTATGACGTGGAAGATCTTCAAGCAAGTACAGTACTGAGCCGATGATCTCTAAAATTGTTCGGCTAAGCGCCGGAGTCGACAAACAAAGGCGAGGATCCCGAACGGCTCCGTCTTTGATATCAGAACACACGAACGCGATCGTCTTGTAATTAACAATTGCCAGCCTTACAAGCTGTAACAACTCCATTTGTGCGCTGCCGACTTGAGCATATCGGGCAGGCCATTCGCGTTCTAATTTGTTACCTACTGCAATGAGGAGTTTATGGAAGTCATCCCGGATGGGCGTGAAGTCAAAGCCAGGCGCTTTTTCGTCTTGCTGCGCTGCGACTGCAGCACGCGTGCCTGCGCGCTCTTCATGATTCTTCACAGCATAACCTCAAGAAAACCTTTGGCTACGTGCCCCGCTGCGTTGCGTTCAGAACGCTCTGAAATCGCGGGCTCTTCCATAGACAACTGCGATCTCTTCATGGGAAGCATTTGGGACGAGCTTAGTTCACCAATAGATTGCTACAAACTCCGAATCGAGGAACCGACGCTGAATTGGAAGACCTGCATCCACACTTCCGGCTGTTGCAATCGGCAAGGGCTTTCCAAATAAATCCATACCTGCGTCTACGAGTGCGATTGTGCGATACTGCGCCACGTGAAGCGGATTCAGTTCAACATCAAAACGTTTGCTCAGAAATGCGGCAATCTCATTGAACGCCTTACGCCTCTCCTCAATGCTTCCAAAGGAATCGTATTGCGTCTCCGATAGAAGGCCGGCTTGGGCTAAATCCTGCGCGCAGATTGTATGACCGAAAGCCTGCGCCAATGACGTGGCGTAGCTAACCAATGCATCGTGCACTAGCTGTTTGCGGTCCGCACTTTGATCGGTTGTGCTCGCGTTTACCATAGAGGCCAGAACAAAGGACCCAAGTCGGTCAACGTCGTTACCAAGACCAGGCTTTACCAAGTCAAGGATGTGAGCAAGCTTCACGGGCGTCCAAGATTCGGTGATGCCGCCTTGGGCTAACCTACAGAAAAGCCGATAGTGCGCCTTGGAAAATAGTATGCGCCGAACGTCTTTCCAGAAGAGTGACTGCTCAGCAACCCCAACCACATACAAGGGATAAATAGAAGACGATTCGGTTTTTGAAAAGCGATTCAGAAGTTTTTGATGGACAATCCATTCTTTCTCCCCGAGTTTGATGATCTTGTAGTCAGTGGCTTGTCCAGTAACTGGCACTAGTCCGACAAGTAGTTTCTCGAGAATCCGACCTACAGCTTTCCCTTGAGCGAGGTTAGTAGCTTCAACCCCGAACATTTCAGGGTTTCCTTCAATAATTTCCAGAATGGCTGAAACAACCGAGCTAACGCGAAAAATATCTTCTGCTTCCAGTTGAACTTCTACTTCCAACAATTGGCCTCTGACGAGTCGTTGTGGATCTACAAGCCAACCATCCGCTAACAAGATTTCTTTCATTGCTTCGAGATCCTGAACGTTATTCACTTTGGGCAGTTTGAGGTGTTCATCAACAGGACGGATCGCTAAGGAGTTGATTTCCGCTTCGTAAAGTTCCTTGAAAGTCGTCTGGACCGTTGACTTTCGCAAGACTTGCGATCCAAACTCCGTGCTACTCCCTGCGCCCGAAATCTCTGCCTTCAGCGATGCTCTCTCCGTTTCCGTGAATTCCGTCGCCAGCGGGCCTAGCCTTGAGGCCATCAAACTGTAGACACTTACCTCGTCAAGATAGACAAACTCCCGCAAAGAGGCTCTCTGCCGTCTGGCTGCCCTTCTTCGACGCGCTCGGCGGAGCCAAGCGCGGAAACGATTAATCAGGTTCAAAACACCCTTTCCGCGAGTGGTATTAGACCTGCTCGCTGTCTTTGAGCATTGACTCGCTCAAAGCCGCCAATGTAATCCTCACTTATGATCACCGACCTGTTGTCTTTTACCGCGAGCAGCGCCGCCTCGCTCCAAATAGCGGAAAGTTCTGCAGCGGACCACCCTTCAGTCTTTTGCGCGACCACCGCATGCGGAAGAGGTTCAAGCGTTTCGAGTTTCCGCGCTGTTTTTATGAGGATGTCTTCACGATCAAACGCGCTAGGCAAAGGGAAATTCACTTCCCAGTCGAACCTCCCGGGCCGTCTGAGGGCTACGTCAATGTCTTGCGGCCGATTCGTGGCGGCAATCACGATGACGTTGTCGGTTGAAGTGAACCCGTCCATGAGAGTAAGCAGTTGCGCAACGACTCTGCGGGATGCCTCATGGGACTCATCATCTCGTTGCCCAGCGACACTATCGATCTCGTCGAAAAAGACAATTGCCTTAGTTTGCTTGGCCGCATCCTCGAATAGCTTGCGCAGTATCTCTTCACTCTGACCGTACCATTTGCTGAATATCTCAGGCCCACTGATTTCATAAAACTCTGCGTCCGTACTATTGGCGATGATCCTTGCCAACATTGTCTTACCAGTGCCGGGCTGGCCTGTAAAAAGAACACCCTTGATTGCCCGGGCTCCAATTTTTGCCAATTTCTCCTTATGCATAAGAGGTACTTCAATAAGCTCTCTTGCCCGCTCCACCACGTGTTTCAGTCCACCGAAATCATCGAATGACGCGTCAGTTGTTGCGTCCTTGGATCTGAACTTCGCGATGGCTGCGTCGTCGACGGCGGGCAGGTCGACATACTTGATGGGGTCATCGGAAAGGACACGTATTATTCCCGAAGAGTCAGCCGCTTCAACGGTATTGCCTTCACGATACGAGAGATCAGTACGGGTCGGAAGTTTCCTCCAACGTCCGTTGGAATCAACGACGACCGTAACGTCGTCTAGCTTCAGGCGAACCACGCCGACCCAAGATTCCTCAGGCCATAGTTCCTCTGGGGCTGGCTCAATATGGTTCTCGTCAGGCCTAACTAGCACTACATCTCCGACGCTGAATTGGGAAAGCCCTGTGCCAGTCACTGTCGCCACTAGTCCGCTGCGCAACTCCAAATAGAGCACGTTATCCTCGATTGATCGTACACGCGCCATGGTGCTTGAAGGACTCATCTCTTCGAACGTATTCATAGTGATAACATCGCTCGACCGCCAATCAATTCAGCATAAGACAAGGGTCCAAATCGGGTATCCGTTAATTCCACTTTAAGCCCCTTCCTTAGTTGCTAAGAATAATCAGTGGTGGACTCTGCTTCTCTCGTTCAAGAAGCTGTCGCCAGTATTCGAACCGCTCCTCAGCATTGTCTTGTGTAATGCGGTCTCCATTGATCGTTACATATTCGAACTTGTCAGCAACGGCGGCGATACCGAAGCGCTCGTATTGTTCACGTGCGAATCCTGAGGCGATATCCGCCGCCTGAACGTATTCAGACTCATGTGACCGAACGCTGTACAGTTTCCCGTAAGCATGATCACCGAAAGTTTCATAGACGCCGCAGTCATCTACATATTCAGGTGTCCCATACGGCTTCCAGCCTGTACCGCCAATTTGCTTCCGTTCGTCGTCAATCCACTTAAGCGATTTGTCATCGCCCTGGTCAAATGCGTGTGAGTCTTGAAGCGTACGGTGAACTTCGTAGCGTCCCCAAGATTCGCCCAAGTGTCTCAGCGGGCCGAGCCGATCCATTGCCGGAGTAAAGACGGATGCCGCTTTCGATGCAACCTTTACGGCCCTACTGGTCATTGAGCTGACCTTTGTTTTAAATGGCTTGAGGTCAACAGGCCGTGAGTGGCCCGTGGGCTTCACGGGCCTCAGATAAAATGAGAGGCTGCCGCGCGGATAGTCATCCTCCATCATGTCGCGCAATCTGTGTGACGTGGAATCCGTGATGATCCATTCTGTGACCGTCTCATCCATCTTGGTCCAGATATACTTGGCGAAATCGTTGCCCTTGCGAGCGTCGGCCTCCAGCATCTTGCGGATGCCGTTATCCTTGAACACGTCCTGCAGGATCGATTTGTAATCCGTTTGGTAAGGGAGCGAATCGACGACATGGATTCGCACCTTCTTCATACCTACCCAAGTCCGGTCTCGGAACTCCTGCGGATAAGTATGAAACTCTTCAAGGATGCGGGCGGACTTAGTTTCTGGATTGTCGTTCGAGTACAGCTTTACCAGGTCGCGAAACCACTTCAGGCTTTCTTCCCTGATGACCTGTCCATGAATCGATACCTTGCGGTCTGATTTACGGAGTTTTGGGGAGGTCTCGTCGGTGAATGATTTAGTAGCGTCTTCCCGTCTGTCTCGTACAGTAATCAATTCAAATGTCTTCCATCGCGCGCATGGTACTATGTTTCACGGAGGAAAACAACAGTTCTCGTTTCTAAAGACCCACGGTGAGATACCTCCTCTTTCATAAGAAACCGAACGAGAGTGTTTTTCGGGTACAATTGTGGACAAGCGTTAGACCGAGTGATACAAATACGGCGCACAGTTTATTGAAACCTTTCTTATTTTCACCGAGGCCGCTCCCAAGCCGGAGAGACTCGTAAAACCTTCAGCCCGCGGAAAGGGATCTTCTATGAACGACCTCCTTAGACAACGATATGAAGTTCTGCTCGATCGCTACCGGCCACCAGAACAGTTCGGTTGGCTCAAAGATCTAGTTCTTGTTCAAGCGGATCTTTTCCGCAATGAGAAAAGAGTTCGAGATCTACGACCCGATGCCGTCTATTTTCTTCTAGTCAATTTGTCAGAAATGATACTAGTGGCTTATGCGGCGCCACTCCCACCACCTTCACAACCTATTCGTGGCGAAAGAGGACCAAGGGCTCTCCAACCTTATTCCACTCAAGCTTTGGAACCTAGAGTTCAAGAAGCGGTCGCCATCATCTTTAGCCATCTTGCACAGATCGACCTAGATGAGATCTCATCGCATCAGATGCTCCGAGCTATCGATGTACATTGGGGTCAATTGGCAGAACTTTTCTGGTGGGGGTGAAGGAATGACTGACTGGAACCACGCTTTCACAATACTTGAAAACCACAAAAGCGAATTGCCCGAGAGCGTGCCTGATAAGGACACGTATATAAAGAGCCTCAAGCTCTATGCGCAACGTGAGAAGGACGACCACAAAGCGGCGACGCAAATCGCTGTAGACGCTGCTAAGACGTTCGTCCAAATCGCCATCGCTTTCATTGTCGCAATCGTTGGATTTGCGCAGTTTTCTTTCCGCAACAGTCCCACCACTCTCAAGCTTTCGTTAACAGTGGCGGGCGCTCTTGCTTTTATCAGCATGTGCAGTGGCTTTCTAGTGATCGGCAAAGCCTACAAACGTGGCGATGGCCGCGAACATGCTGAGGACATTCCATGGTCAACAACCAGTATTATGTGGCCAATCAATATTCAGGCGCTTACAGGTGTTCTATCTTTAGTCTTTTTTGCGACAGCGCTCTTACTCTTTAAGTGGGGTGGAGTCCCAACGCAAATGACGATGACGTTGCCGGATGGGCGCACAACAGCTGTTACCAACGTTGAGCCATTAACGATTTCGGGTCAATGGTCCAACCTTGCCATAAAGCAAACCGGTTTTACTCTCAACCTAGACTCTGTCCCCCAAAACGAGCGTCGTGAATTTCGATTGGAGGTCAAATAGCTGCACAGGTCTTAGGGCGAAGAGTTGACCAAATTGAGCGAAGTGCGGAGAGATTCCCGTTAGCGCATTCCCTCACACATCATAGCGATCCTGCCGAATGACAACTTCCGCGCCTGACAGACAATGAGTGAGCACGCAAGACCACGCTAGCGACTTGCAGCGAACGGCAGAGATGCTTGTTCCTTCTTTCGCGAGCCAGGCCGCTTTGAGTTTGCCTCTCCGCCGTTAGTTCGTGCTCGCCCCGAACTCACACTCTCTTTTCTCGGTGCCATGCTCATACGTTCTCTTTCGTTCGCTTGTGTGCGCCTGCTGTTGCGTTCGCAATTGTTCAAGAACTCAGTCAGGTGTTCTGCGCAATAAAGAACACGAGTCCCGATCCGAAAGAACCTGATGCGCCCGGCTTCACGGGCGCGAAGAAGGGTGATGCGAGCGATGCCTAAGCGCTTCGCTGCCTGTTTCTCGGAAAGTAAATTGGGGTAATTCTGTGTTGTTTCCATGGTCGCGGTGTATCACAACTCTCGTACCACCGAAGTGTGTTCTGGAGCACAAAGAGAAGTCCTGATAACGCAAGTTAACGAAAGCGAATGAGATTTCTCAAAATATTTCAAGGTCTCCGTCAATCGATTTTCGACGCGCGATCATACCTGCACCTGATGGAGGTGAGATCGCCGCAAAACGCGGCAGGCTTGGTTCCAAAACGCGGCACTTCTGACGATTGTCGGGAGGTAGAGATGTGTGAGGTATTAACTGGCGGGCTCGTTGCTGTCAACAAAACGCAACGCCTGATTCAACAAAATGTTTACAGCGGGCTGTCACCTTATGCGACAAGTCTTCGACAAAAGGTGACACTTTCACTTGTGCGCAGGATGGTCGCAATCAGCCGATCCGATTGATCTGATCTACAAACTTGCACGTCCGATCAGCCGCTTTCTTCTTGAATTCCGGGATAAGTTCTTCGACGTGCTTTGTGGCTTCGCGGGTCTGCATATCGTAGTAGTTCTGCATCGTCTCATGTGTCTTTCCCTTCGTTAACCAGGGCCGCCGAATGGTCTCGTCGTAGACCACATCCCGGCAAGCGCGCTGCTCAATCAAGATCTCGCGCAACATAAGCAGCCCAAGGTCGCGGACCATGAAGTTTCTCTCTTCATGCTTCAGCAGTCTGAGCAGCAAGACAGAAATCGCACGAAGGGTCTCGGCCTGCTCCTGACCAGGTGGCTGTACCCAATCGACAATGCCCATAGCTTTGCGCCGGCGCGCGCCTAAGGCTTCGTCGAGCAGTTCACGAATCACCGGGGCATCCTTCTCCGCGCCGGTCTGTTCCATGATGGCGCGAATCTGGTACATCTGATCCATGTACATGTTGAAGGACGAAACCTTCTTTGACAGCGATCGTTTCTTTCCGCGGGGTCGAATTGCCATTGCTCCTCCTTGGTTAACCAAATCGCCATTTGGGAAGCAAAAATAAAGCCACAAACATCGGCATTCACACACGTTAACCAACTTCCCCAGAACTCCCAGCGAAAGTGGTTAACTTTCTTAAAGGTTACTATGTTGAAATCAAACCACTTGCGGGAGGGTCGATCGATTTTTCGCGCCCGCTATCCTGTCTGCTCACCCTAGTTTGCTTTCTTAAGGTCTTTTCGCATTTGGTTAACCACTCGAAAATGAGGCTCTCAGAGCAGACTGTCGAGGATGGATTTCAATAGTCGGAAGTCGACAGTTGATTAACTGTGCCCAGCAGCTATTGATACTCATAGCGAAGCGAGGAACACAGTCAAGGACGAAGCAAACTCTTTTTCGTTCGCGCAGTTCATCGGAGCTGGCGAAGATCCTTGACCGTGTTCGTCGCGGAGGTTAAGTCAGCCGCATCAGCTGTCGCCAGCAACAATCACCGAACGTGTGAGCTCGTTTGATAACAAGAGATAAGAACAGAGAAGCCGGGCGTATGATAATCGCAATTATGTTTCCGGTGCACGCGGCGTGACATCGCCTTCTCAGATGGCGCGCAGCATGTCTGACCAAGACATAATTCTCGATTATCGGATGAACGTCCGATTTGATCCGGCGCGGGTCGTCATTCAGGCTCGGTATGTTGAAGTGCCTTCTGCGAACGACTAATATGGCGCGGTATGTCCTACGATCTGACGTTCTTAACGAAAGTGCCCGGCAAGTTGCTGGTTGACACTTAACAGGCCTACGCGCGAATGCGCGGCTCTTTGTCGGCTACTTCACCATCAGTTGCTTAACCAGCTTTACTCGGCAATTGATCATCAGAGAAAGGACAGATCCAATTGGACTTCAAATGAACTCGCCTCCTGCGCAGGCCTCTTGCGAACAAAACGACTAGTCGGAGATCTATAATGGCATACTTTCTAAACCTCTTCTCTCCTGAAACGTTTGAGGCGTTCGCAAGGTCTAATCGCGAAATCTCGGGCTTTCGTCTTCGACAGCGAAACGCCGCAAGCCGCGTTCAGGTAGGTGATAAGCTCGTTTGCTATGTGACAAAGTTATCAAGATGGGTCGGTGTACTTGAAGTAACGAGTGAATGGTTCGAAGATAAAAGTCCAATATTTTATCCGGCCGATGATCCTTTCGTGATTCGCTTCCGAGTCAAAGCACTTGCATGGCTACCAAAGGAGAAGGCCATTCCCATACATGACGATAGGGTATGGAGTAGATTGTCGTTCACGCAGCATTATGACAAACGGAGCTCCGAATGGACTGGCAAATTGCGCCAAAGCCTTCATCGCCTGGACAAAAGCGACGGGTTATTTCTCGAGGAGTTCATCATGTCCCAGATGAACGCAGGCGAGATATTTGAAATTAATGAGCAAGAGTATCAGAAATTAATGAAGCAAACTTCCGCCGATAAGCATGAAAATGCGGACGTTGAATCAGCCGAAGGACATGACAGTCACGCCGGTACGGATGGAGACTCGGAACTTGATATTGAAATCACATCTGAAGGAACAGAGTACGAGGATACTGGCATTATCAAGCCATTCAATCCGACTCTTATCAAGATCGATACGAAGCAAATGAGTCTTGACACTCTTATCAAACGCATGCGAGAGGGAGAGGTGGATCTATCTCCGGATTTTCAACGAGCTGAGGTATGGAGGCCAACGGCCCGCTCCCGACTAATTGAATCCCTTCTGATACGTATTCCCTTGCCTGCATTTTATATGGACGCAACAGATGAAGATAACTGGCTGGTCGTTGACGGACTCCAAAGGCTCTCCACCCTCAGAGACTTTGCGGTCGATAAAACTATGGCGTTGCAGGACCTCGAATTCCTGACTCAGTTTCATGGAATGAAACACGATGACCTTCCTAGAAACTACCAACGGCGTATTGAAGAAACACAGATAACAGTCTACCTAATCGAGAAAGGAACACCCGCGGAAGTCAAATTCAACATCTTCAAGCGAATCAACACAGGTGGACTGCCACTCTCGGCACAGGAGATCCGTCATGCCCTTAATCAGGGCCCTGTCACCTCCTATCTGAAGGTCTTAGCTCATTCAGAGGAGTTCCAGGTGGCGACGTACCGCGGGGTCAGCGACAGGCGCATGACAGCTCGCGAGTGCGTTCTTAGATTTCTTGCTTACACGTTAACGCCTCCAAGCACCTACAAGACCGCTGACTTTGACGCCTTCTTGAGCGATGCGATGGCTAACCTAAATCTAATGTCGCAGAGAGAGAGAGACCTGCTCGCCAACCGTTTTCTGCGAGCGCTCAAGGCATCGCACTCAATTTTCGGAACCTCGGCGTTCCGGAAGCCGTGGCGAAAGACTCGGACTCCCGTTAATAAAGCTTTGTTTGAGGTTTGGACCGTAGCGATGGACAACCAAACTGACGAAAGGATTAAGGCTCTGGAACGATCACGCGAAGAGGTTGTTCAAAAGATTCATGAGGCTATGCTGAGAGACCCAGAGTTTCTAAACGCAGTGTCGCAAGGTACTGGTGATGCTGTTAAAGTCCGCCTTCGATTTGAGCGCTTCCAAAGCATGTTACAGGATGCACTTCCATGATTGAAACCATATTTCTTCGAAACTTCAAGTGCTTTGAATCACAGAATATTGCGGTCCGCAATCTCACGATCCTTACAGGTCTGAATGGGATGGGAAAGTCTTCAGTTATCCAGGCGTTACTGCTCCTCCGGCAGTCCTATTTGGATGGCCTTCTTCCGGAGACGGGCCTGGTGCTTAACGGATCACTGGTACAGATGGGTACCGCTCAGGATGTTCTCTATGAGGGCGCGCAGGCCGATGAGTTCGAGATAGGCGTTACTTGGAGTGGAGGAGTCGACGCCCGATTCCTTCTTAAGTACCACAGGGCAGCTGACGTTCTAGAGATCGACCCCACTACCGTCAACCGAAGCGCCTTTTCCGTGACACCATTTATGGATACTTTCCACTATCTGAAAGCCGAGCGGCTCGGGCCAAGGATGACTAATGCGGTTTCCGATTACCAAGTGCGTAAGCATCGACAGATAGGAAGTGCTGGCGAGTTTTCGGGGCACTTTCTTCACGTTTATGGCGCCGACGACATAGCTGACGATAAGTTGCGTCATGGGGATTCTGACACCGACGATCTTGCCAGTCAGGTTCAAGCGTGGCTGCAAGAGATCAGCCCAGGAACAGAGCTGCATCTTTCAATGCATGCAGATATGGATGTTATCAACTTAAGGTATTCATTCGTGACGGGCGAACAACGCAGCAACAATTTTAGATCCACTTCAGTCGGTTTCGGGATTACCTATGTACTCCCAGTCCTCGTTGCTCTCCTTTCGTCATCTCCTGGCTGTATTGTCTTACTGGAAAACCCTGAAGCACATCTGCATCCACGTGGTCAGGTTCGTATGGGCGAACTTATTGCACGAGCGGCGGCCATAGGCATCCAGGTGATCGTGGAGACCCACAGCGACCATGTGTTAAATGGGGTACGCCTGGCCACGCATGCTGGGATAATTCAACCGGAGGAAGTTGCGATTCACTACTTCTCTCGACTCGAAGAGGAGGGACGGGTTCGGAGCGTTATCGACTCGCCAGTCATGGATAAAAACGGTCGCTTAGACCGATGGCCCGATGGATTCTTCGACGAGTGGGATAAGAGTCTGGAGCAACTACTTGCACCCGCCGAGGAATAACCATGCTGCTAGAGATGTTTGTTAATGAGCTTTCCCTCACTCCGGCTGCTGCCGATCAGCAATCAGGACAAGAACGAGCGTCGCAATTTGTGCGAACCATGACAGCGGCAACATCGAGAGGCGTGCGACGCTCACTCCGGCTTCCCGAGGACTTCCATTCTACGCAAATTGCACCAGACTATAACTGGTACTCGTGGCTTAGCGATAAGCGAGTGGAACGCGAGGTCCAAACGTATTTTCGGTCGCTGGCTACTAAGGTGCCTTTTCTCGTAGACGAAGCTGATATCGAAGCTGAGTGGGCTGGTATGGATTGTCTATGGCAGGGTCAGCAGGCCTTGGGTCTAAAAGCGGCGTTTGTCGCTGACGGTCTCGCTCTCAGCTTGGCATCAAGAGAGGAATGGAATACTGATTCGATTGAGTGTGAGATTCAGGAGATCCTGAACAATGAGGTGTCATGTCGCAACGAGAGTATCCATCATGGCTCAACGCCGGTGCACATTACTTCGCAAACCGCGTGGATTCAGCAGCGAATCCAACACACCGTTAAGAATGGCAAGGAACTCTGGCACCGTATGAAGGATTTTTTCCCGTCGCTCATTTGCTGCGCTGCCGTAGAGGACCGGATGGCCACATTACCCGCGCAGTCGTTGGCAAGTATCACGAGGGTTTTATCCCAGCTGAACATGTTTTGCGTCGATTGGCAGAATGGCGCGTTCGATCCTAAAGCAATCGGCTGCAATGTCTCGCCGGACTCGCCATCAACTCTGCAGAAATATGGTAAAGAGCGCAGGTTTTTATGTCCAGATGGCGAGCTTCGTACTTTCAGCTGGCACGCTAAGGCCGGTCGTGAATGGCGTATTTATTTCGATCCAGGTGCTGGGCCAGGACAGCTATTTCTGGGATATGTGGGAACTCATCTCAATACAGTCAAGTTTAACTGACGCGACGGAATCGTAGACTAACCACGTCCCGAGAATTCTGGCACTCGGTCCGATTCACCTAAGCCCAGAACGTGTCCCGGCGGGCTTCTTAGTCGTAACATCGGGCAAGAAGAAAGACTATCGCGTGGAAATCGGCGCGCGGCCTGAACGAACTTATTTACCTACGCACAAGGGGCGCACCCCCGGCAAATGGTTGCCGCTTTGAACTCTTCCGAGTCACAAAGGAAGAAGCAAAGCAGGATGCTGACGACACTTCACTACGTCAAGCCCGGCAATATCAAGAGCACTCGCGCAATCAAAGACGCTCCCAAGTCGTTCCTGTAACGCCACTTACTCCTTTGTTGGTCCATGATCGTTGGCCTCATTACATTCGAGTGCCAGCACTCGACCATGTTGAGATTCGGACAACAGAGGATTACGCGATGAATTCACGAGAATTGTCGATTATCTTGTGACCGTCCCTTCGCGCCCAACGAGGCACTTCGCGCAACCCTTGACAGGGAGCAAGCACCGCAATACGTTCTCCGAGCGATGTTAGAACTCAACCTCCGCCGAACAGTCCTCAAAGACCGTTATGAGATTAGAGGTCGGATTAGCTCTGGCAGTTACGCCGAAGTGTTTGTTGCTCGCGATCGTGACACCGACAACGTAGTGGTCGTCAAAGCCTTAAACAGCCATCTTCAGGGAACGCCTTATCCAGAGCTCGAACAAATGCTCGGCGAGAAGTTTCAGAGCGAGAGCGCGATCCTTGATGAGATTCGTCACGCGAACATAGTGTCAGTTCTCGATCAAGGCGATGACGAGGATGCGACGGGCCGAACGTTCAGCTTCATCGTGTTGGAATTCATGCCCGGTGGAAATTTGATTGATTACGTTCGCACAAAACCAAAGCAAAGCCTCGGACTCGCGGAAACACTCTATTACTTCAAGCAAATCTGCGATGGGCTGAGTCACGCGCACGCGTGCGGGGTCATACATCGCGATCTAAAACCCGACAACTTATTACTAAGCGCCGATTGGCGGACTATCAAGATTGCCGATTTTGGAGTCGCAAAGACCATTGCTAACGAGGATTCGCCGATCACGCGAGTTGGCACCCCAACATATTCAGCGCCGGAACATTCTCCTTACGCGATGACTGAAAACGTGGGACCGCTCACGGCTTCTGCAGATATCTATTCGCTCGCAAAAAGTTGCTACACCATGCTCTGCGGTCGTGTGCCTTTCGAGTTCGACGCGAAACCGATTACCAGTCTTCCATCTCCGACGGACTCCGAACCGTGGGCGCCAGAGTGTTTGAAAGTTCTAAGGAGGGCAACTGCTCACGAGGTTGGACACAGATATGGATCGGTCACTGAGTTCTGGAATGATCTGGCTACGCTGGCCACGTTCGATCCCGCATCGACCAGAGCGATTCCTTTTAAGAGGCCCACACCCGAAGACAGCGAATTGGCAAAGAAGCGCGCGGAACTTGCGCCAGTCGAAGCGATCCTGGCGCAGCGCGAGCTTGAGCTGGCGACGCTGCAAGCCGAACTGAGGGACTTTGAGTCGCAATATCTGAGAGTGGTCGGCGTCCGTTATACCGAGCTTGATGAAATCGAAGCGCGGATTGCTGAGGCTATCGCAAAGCTCAACCCAAAGGATGAGAACGCACGCGCGCAGGCTGAGCAAGCGCGACAGCAAGCGGATGAATCAGCGGAGGCGACTGAGGCAGCAAGGCAGGAAGAATCAGCTCGCAAGCCTGAGATTTCCGAAACGCTCAAGAAGTTGCGTCGCGAGGCAGCTAAGCTCATTCATCCTGACACAAATTTGGACGAGCGTGAGAATCGCCGGCACCACGAATGGATGGCCAAAGTAAATAAGGCCTTTGATGACCGAGACGAAGAAGGCTTGCGCGAGATTCTCAATCAATGGGAAAGCAGTCCTGAATCCGTCAAAGGTGAAGGCGTCGGCGCAGACCTCATTCGCGTGATTCGCAAGATAGCTCTCGTTGACCAACGCCTGAAGTCCGTCGAAAAAGAAATACACTCGCTTGAAGCATCTGATTTATGGAAGCTCAGATCGAAGGCTGAAGAAGCTGAGAGCGAAGGACGGGATCTGTTGGAAGAAATGGAATCGCAGGTTCAGAACCAAATCCATGATGCCAAAGATCGCTTAGAAGAGATTCTTCAGACAAGGTTGGCTCTGTGAAAAAGGACCAAGAACAAAGTGGCGGCGCGTTGGTGCCGTCCGAGAGTTGCGCGCTAACGGGAAAGTCTAATGGGCTGGTCCGCCGAGGACTAGACGATCTTCTGAGCGAAAGCGCAGGTGCTAAACCCGTAGAGCTTAGTCGCCTAGTCGGCCTTGAGCAGAGCGCGGAGACTGAAGAAGCTCGTATCGCCGCGATTGTTAGTCTACGTGGAATAGGGCCGCTCAATGAAGAAGTTGAACACGCATTGGTTTTGGCGTTGAGCGATGAGAGTGCTTATGTCCGGTTCTTAGCCGCAGAAGCTCTATCTAAACAAGGAAGGCAGGCTAAGCGTGCAATTCCAATTCTCACTGAAGCTCTCGGTCATTCTGGAGATCCGGAAGGTAGACATGGAGAGTATGTGAAGGACTGGAAAAGGGTCGCCGCTGGCGCATTAGGTAATTACGGGAACGATGCAGAAAAAGCGATTCCTGCCCTTGTAAGGACAATGTCGAACGCTGACTACAATGTCCGAGGATACGCTGCGATGTCGCTGGGGCGCATTGGTGTACCAAGTCAGCTCGCGCTTAGGGGGCTAGAGCAGGCTATGGCCATAGAACAAATCGAAAATGTTAAGAGCATTATGCTTGAGTCTTTAGATAGGCTGCGAGGCAGATAAAGGGATCACATCAACCGCGCGCAACAATGGCTCGAAGCGATGCAGGATAAAGCTATGAGCGGCGATGAAAACCAAAGTGAGCAAGCCAATCGTGACGCGCTAACCCCTTCGTGTCCTCAATCCTTGACTCGGCGTTCGGCGGCGCTGGTGCGGCGCGGATTGGCTGAGGCATTAACGCTACAATCGAGCGACGCCTACTACTACCGTGGTGACATGAAGTATGACAACGGGGACTATGACGGCGCTATAGCAGATTTCACCAAAGCTATCGAGATCAACCCGCGACATGCTAATGGCCACACCCTTCGTGGCATGGCGAAGCGGAACAAAGGCGATTTTGTCGGTGCCATAGAAGACTACACCAAAGCGATCGAGATCAACCCGCGATTAGCCATTCCTTGGCACAATCGTGGCCTCGCGAAGTATTACGATGGCGATTATGACGGTGCCATAGAAGACTACACCAAAGCGATCGAGATCAACCCGCGATATGCTGACGCTCACTATAACTGTGGCTTCACGAAGTGTTGCAAAGGCGATTATGGCGGAGCCGTAGACGACTACAGCAAAGCCATCGAGATCAGTCCGCGATTTGCTAAGGCCTACTACAGTCGCGGCCTCGCGAAACGAGATAAGGGCGATCTCGACGACTCAAGAGCCGACTTCGCCAAAGCCACCGAGATCGATCCTCAGGAATATGGGCCAAACGGTTTGAGAAATGCGCGATGAACAGAATAAAGACGATGGGCTAACACCTTCGCAGCCCCAGTCCTTGGCTCGTCGCTCGGCTGCTCTAGTGCGGCGCGGATTAGCAGAGGCACTAACGCTACAATCTAGCGAGGCCCACTACGATCGTGGCGTTGCGAAGTATGACAACGGACATTATGACGACGCCATACATGAGTTCACCAGGGCGATCGAGCTCAACCCGAAGTATGCAGAGGCCTACCACGATCGTGGTCTGGCAAAGGCGAAGAAACTTGATTACGACGGTTCGATAGATGACTTCACCAAGGCTATCGAGATCAGTCCTCCTTTTCCTGTGGCCTATACCAATCGTGGTCTTGCAGAGTATTACAGGGGTGATCTTGAACGCGCAATGAACGACTACACTAAGGCGATCGAGGTCAGCCCGCGACATGCTGATGCTTACTTGAACCGAGGCCGTGCAAAGATAGATGGTGGCGATTATGGCGGTGCCATCGACGACTTTAGCAAAGCGGTCGAGATTGACTCTCAGCTTCTCGGATCTGATCCCTTTGATCTCATAGACGACATAGTCATTCACAGTTCGGACGTGTACGGGGCCATTAAGCCCAAGTTTGAGGAGTGGGCTAAGGAAATGCGCAAAGAATTTGGGGGAAAGGCTGAGCCGCATCTCCAAAACATCTATGCCCTAGTGGGCCTTCGGTCGTCCGGCATTGTCAGGTTTCCTAAAGATCGGTCGGTCGGCCTTCTCTATACCTATGACTCAATTGATGATCGCTTGAAGTTTCTGCGCCGCGTAAACGGACTCGATGTTTATCTAGATCTAAAGACCGGTAAGGAAGTGTTCATTGGGCGTCCAAACATTGAGGGCGAAAGTGAGCCGGCCATCTCCACTCGACTCGAAACCATTTGTCATGAAGTTTTGGAAATTGACGCAAAGATGCAGCCACTGCTAACGATCCGAGATGAACAAGCGCTCGCGCCTTTGTTCGACCGTCTGAACCGTGAACTTCTACCTGCCATCCAGCAGATTGTGAGAGGCGCGGGCCGGCATTTGGCGTTCGCTCACTTCACCTTCGGTTTGATTCTTCGGTTACTGCACAAACGGGAGGAGGCAGAGCGCGCCTTCCGCAAGGCAAATGAAATCCAGCCTGGGGTCATCAATACGCTCCGCGAACTTGTTCGGTGTCTGGGAGAACAGGATAAGCACCGCGAGGCGCTGCCGTTTGCGCGAGAGGCCGTAAGCGTCGGACCAATGGATGCCGGAGCGTGGGGCAATCTGGCGATGTGCCTGATCAGTTGTGGGGAGCGTGAGGAAGCGCGCGAGGCGATTGATCATGCCATCAAACTCGATCCACAAGACTCTATCAACCGTTATATCTGGGACAATTTTGAAGGTTACTTCTTGAAGGGGTGAACACTTTGCCTTTTTTTGGAGAAGAGCCATTCGGTCTGAGCGAAAAGTTCAGCTCGAACCTCTTCCCACGGGATCAGTTCGACTGTGCCCGCATCGATCTCAGCTAGTCGTCGCTTGATCTCTTCGGACCACGCAGCTTCGACCTCCTTCAGCGACGGATGTGCGGAATCTATACTCACAGCCATCCTCCGATATCTCCGATTTCGTCAGCTCTTCAGCGGTCCGTTGTAGCGGCGTGTTAGAGCGCATCTGGGAGATGATAGCTGACGTTGTCTCCCTCGATGGAAATGTGCCCGTGCTTCTCAAGGGCCTTGATCAAATTCTCAAGCTCAGACGCGTTTAGTTTCTTGCGAAAAAGCGCATTGATAGTATTAGAAAGAGTCTTCACCTTGCGCGGCCTGCCGACGCTTCTTGCAGCTAGGTTGTGAACGATGGCTTCAAGCTTTTCCGGTACGGTTGTCATGTTGGAAAGCTTGAGTATTGGGATATCAGCGACCTCCTTGGATCGCTGTGCGAAGATGCCTTTTTTCCTTAGATACCCAATGAGGGGATCAAAGCCGGCGTCTTTGGAGATGATATGAAAGTAAGCATTTGGATCTGCTTTCGATAGTTCTCCCACCGTAAAGGCAATGTGGAAATCAAGTGCGTTTGAACCACTTCCCGAAATTTGAATATATTCTGCATTGCTGCCGAGCGCCTGAAGTGCCCTTGCAAAGTCTACCGAGACTTTTGCTTGCTTCACGCCAAGGAAAACGATGACCTTGAACGGATGTCCATTCAGTACCGAAAGGCTGTTCGGCTGCACATTTTCATAGTCGATCAAGAATAATTCGTTTTCAACATATGTGCTTGGTTGTCGTGTCTAATCCTCGTATCGGCTCAGGTAAAGTTCGCCTTTGTAATCAACCAAGGCAAGTCGGACGTGATCCAGCCAGCCGCGCCTGCCCAAAACGTTTCGTTTGAAGCTCTCTTCGGCTGCGAAGTAAACCGTTACATCGAACGAGTAACGCAGAGTCTCCAATGTCACGCTGTGCCCGTAGGCGTCGAAACTCCCGATCGCGGTACTGAAACGAATTCGTTCGCCAGATTCAACCGCTAGACCTAACGTCTCGGCATAGCCTCGTTCAAAAACACAGAAAGTCGCTCCTGTGTCGATTTGGGCGGGGAACGAGACGGTACGCTCTCCAAAGCGAAGCGTCACGTCTAGTTCGATATTTGTCTTGTGAGTGCCGTAGGTGTGGAGTGTTTCAAACTCTAGTTGATGCACCTGAGTTACCATCCCCCAACGTACGCATCAACTTTTGGAACGATGTGCACAAGATAGGGAGACGGCGAACCATTGGCGCGAGCCTGGTCATAAACCATGCGCGCGTCAGTTCCGTGCGCGATGAGGTTGTCACCGTCGAGCGCCACCCATTGATCAATAAACTCGTCGCGGTGGGCTTCAACCCATGCGCGTTCTTTTTCGTGAGTTTGATAAGAGGGTCGCTCCTTACCGTTCGAAGCAACCTCTTCCAATGCTTCGCGCAGCCGGCGCTGCTCGTTAAGCGGCAGCTTCCGGGCTTCGTCTAATATCTGTTCCAAGGTTGCCATGATTACCTCTGCCGCATTTTCTCACATCTGCCCACTTGGCAGATAGAGCCTGCCCTAAGTCTTCAGTTTACCGCCTCCGTCGCGTCCAGAACCAGATCGGATGTCTCCGACTCTTCTGCTGCGACGAGTTGTTCGACTGTTCCCTCGTTGAATGCATCGAGTAATGCCGCTGCACGGCGCGTGGTCTCGATGTTCGCGTTGACGTAGCGATAAGTTGTGTTCGCTTGAGTGTGGCCCAGGACACGGCCAACTTCGGGCAGCGGCAGATGCGCGGCGACTAAACGCGTCGCCGCGGTGTGGCGGAGGTCGTGGAAGCGAACGTCGGGTAAGCCAGCCTTCGTGCGAACGGATGTCCAACTCTTCTTTACATTGTCGGTGAAGCCGAACACGAGAAAGTCTTTGACCTTCGGCGATTCTTCCCAGATTCTTTCCAATTCGATCATGAGTCGCGTCGTCAATGAGACTTGGCGTTCTTGCATCGTCTTCGTATTGAATGCCCGAATCGTTAATACGCGTTCTTCGAAGTCTACGTCGCTCCACTTGAGGCCGAAGATCTCGCCGCGTCGCATGCCGGTATCGAGGGCGCAAATCAGGATTGGTCGTAGATGTTTTCGGTAGCGATTCTCGCAGCCCGCGAGCAAGCGCAGTTCTTCTTCCCGCGTGACGATGCGTTCTCGTTTGCGCTCGTCGGCCATGCTGATTAACGGGTCGCCGCTACGCATTGGATTCCGCAAGATCCAGCCTTCGCGTTCGGCGATATTTAATAACCGGCGCATCTTCTCGAGTTCGCGGTTCACGGCCGCGATTGTCCGCTGTTTCTTGGCTCTGGTCTTGGTCGCCAACCTTATGGCCCGAAACTCCCGGATATCGCTGTGAGTGATGCCGCGAAGCAGACGCTTACCAAAATGGTCTTTCAGGGCTTTTACGTTGGCCTTGGCCGGCACGATGCTCCTGACGCCGGCCACCTTACGTCCATCGACGTACTCGGCGGGCTTGAGATACTCCTTCTCGTAGTAGGTCGCGAGATCGAAAAACGTCATGTGCTCTTTCGCGAGTGAGCGCCCGCCGGTCTTATCAACTTCAGCGATCAGGTCTTGCACCAGATCCTTCGCATGACTCTTACTCTCGGCTCGTCGCTGTCGATCATGTCGCTTGCCGGTGACTGGATCGGTGTAGGTGACGCGCGCCCACCATGTCACTTTTCCTTTCGCGCGGCGACTCTTTCGGCTCACGATCGATCCAACTCGCTCTCGCATTTTTCACCTCCAAAAACCGCACACGCTTTCGCACACAAAATGGATGCTATTTTGTGAGATTAGCAGAGTTGTCAAGTTAAGGCCGATTTCATTATTAGCCAATAAACATCGGCCTTTGAAGCGCTTTTTGATAATTGGAGATAACGCGAGAAAATGGCCTTGGGAGGATTCACACGCGAGGGGTCAGAAGTTCGAATCTTCTAGCGGGCACCATATTTTTCAACAACGCACGGGCGACCCACATGAGTATTGGGTCGCCCGTTTTGCGTTGCTCACACTTTCGCACACACTTTGAAGTCCAGATCGGTCATCAAATCTCACAAAATTGATCTTTTTTGATCGCGTACTCGCCCGCCACGATTCCGTTGAGATACCGACCGCGAACGAACGCGACACCAAGAGCACAAGACGCTGGGAAGAGCCGTCGTGTGCCCTCGGTAGATGTATATTGAACGCATGACGGAAAGTGGATCAGTCCAACTCTACGATCGAGCTCGCGGCTGCATTCTAGGCGGGGCTATCGGTGACGCTATGGGTGGTCCCTTTGAAGGACAGAAGGGCCCACTCAGGTTCTGTGAGCACAGCGATTGGAGAATCTCCGACGATTCGCAGCTGACACTGGCAACATGCGAAGCGATCATTGAAACTGGCAAGGTCTCACCCGAACACATAGCAAGTCGGTTCGTTGAATGGCACAGAGCCCGCCGAATCACTGGAATGGGTTCCAGCACTCTCAAAGCACTTCGCGATCTCGATGCTGGAGCTCACTGGGCTTTAGCCGGTGCCAGCGGAGAAATGGCTGCCGGGAACGGCGCGGCGATGAGGATTGCGCCGCTCGCATTCCATCTTGATCCGACGCTTGCTTCAGATCGTCAAATCATTCGTGATGTTTGCCGCATCACTCACCACAACGAAGAGGCTTATGTCGGCGCACTTGTCATTGTGGTCGCGATTCGCTCACTCGCATTCCGACAGTCATCGCCAAGCGATCTATTTCAAGCAGTTCTCGCGGACTTGCCGGACTCGCGCGTTCGAGATCGCATTCTGGCGCTCGGCACACTTCGTGGCGAGCGGTCAGTGGCCGAAGTTGGAAGCGAGTTTGGTGCTTCAGGATACGTAGTTGATTCAGTGCCGTTAGCACTCTACGCAGCTCCGTTAATCGAACGGTTTCCGCTTGATCAGCTTCTTCGTAACGTGATCGAAGCCGGCGGCGATACCGACACAATCGCCTCAATGACCGGTCAAATCGCTGGCGCATGGCCAGGGGTTTCTCAAATTTCGCGTGAGCTAATCGAGTTACTTCCCGACAGTGCGGGAATTGAACGAACCGCTGAGGAGTTTGCGTCAACTGTAAGTTCCCTGGCTTAGGGTGGTGGGCTCTCGGTCCGATCTCAAAAAGACTTGATTGAAAAACGTATCTGCTCCTTCGTCTTCTCGTTTAGGAGATCGCCAGATTCTTCAAGCGCCATTACTAGTCTTGAGATTTGCTGGCCCGTGGGTCGGACAAAACTCCTATTGAATCGAACTAACCAACGCCCAATCGCGAACCTGCTCATGTCGGCAACTTCTTCGTTGGCGTCGCGGATTGCGTTGATGAGATAGCAAATGCTCTCCCACTTACTAAGCCTCTGAAGCAAAGACAATGCATTCCTTTTCACGTGAGGCGTTACTGCTGAATGAAAAATCTCCCAAATCCTCTCGCCTGTCACAAGGGAAGATTTATCGAACAATGCGTTTAGCGCCTGACTAGAGACACTTGGAACCTCGTCCTTTAATGAGTGAAGAAAAACGTCAAGATGCGACCTGCCGTTCAGCTTGGCAAGCGCTTTGATCGCCGCCTTCCTGATTTTAGCCGTGCCATGTGACGCATAAGGCAAGATCAAGCCATCGTCTGTTCCACTCCCGGTTTCTCCCAGCCCACTAACCGCAGCATACAAATCATTCTCACGTCCGGTTAACAGCGACTGTCTATAGAATGCGGCGAAATCGATGGTAGCAATCGTTCGCAAGTGATAACGAGCTTCGTCGCGCATCGAGGCATGCGGGTCAATCAATGCCGTAAGAAGTTGACTCTTTGCCTGTTCAGCGCGTCTTACATAGTTTCGCAGGGCCTCGCGTCGAACCGGCATGTAACGATCCCGGCTCATCAACGCCAGGAACTGTTCAAGCGTATGTCCAGAGAACAATGAACCTACCCTTTGGGCCGCGGTTAGGCGAATTACGGTGTCTTTAGTAGCCAGCGCCTGTCTCACAATTCCTGGCAGGTCAGATCCTGTCGAGTCCAATAGCAATCTGAAACTCGCGCGTCTGATGAAACGATTATCTGCGTTCAATGACTCAAGCAGAGCCGGACGACACTCATCACTTTGGAGAAGTTCGTTGATGGCTTGTATGAGTGCCGCGTGATCAGCGCGGCCTGCTCGTTCAAGGCGAGCGACTAATGGCAGGCTGGCAACGAAGGCGGCACCATATTCCGGTCTTAAGCGAGAACGGACCGCATCATATGCGGCATCACGAACATTAGAGACCCAGTCATTGAGACGCAAAAGGAGAAACCTCAACTCGGCGCCTCCACTGATCATATTGAGCCTGTTAATTGCAGCCTCTCTAACATAGCCGTTCTGATGAAAGCTGGCCATCCCCAGCAGCGACACCGAAGAAGCATTAAAGCGCTCGAACGAAACCAAGTCCTGCGGCGATATCTGGTGCCACTCGTAGAATGAATTTCCTGAGTACGGCGAACGTTGTCGCGAAGCGTAGTCGAGCCACGCTAATTCTTCGCCAGTTGTTTCGCGAACCAGTTGGTGCACGGCGGAGGCGGCAGCTTCAGCGACATCGCGTTTCTTGGAAAGGACCAATGGTAGGATTTCGATGATCGCGGCCGGCTCTTTAGAGTTACCGATGCTAATCAGCAGTGAGACATGGATTCGCGAAGTCGTCAGCGTTTTGACGAAGCCTCGCGGCTGATTCAGGTCGGCTATAAGTCGTTGGGTTTCTGGCGAAATTGACTTCACTTTGTTTTCCGCAATAGTTTGCCGGTCACGATCCGAAGTACTGAGCTTAACATCGCACGCGGCAACATAAACAAGGATGTGATCCTGATCAGTAGTTTCAAGGATCGGCAATGAAGCCTCAACGCTGGCAACAACTCGACGATCTGTTTCACTCGGCGTTGGAACACATTTCAGTATCCAGGGAGCAAAGTCACATCAGTCAGATGTGTGATTGCCCAAATCACGCCTTCTACCACTTTCCTTTAGGATTGAATGAATCGAAGGCCTTCGATTATACTGGCCGCCTTTAATCGATCGCGGCTGAGCCCTCCCTAAGGGCACTTTTTCCGGCTGACTTCATTAACGAGTAATAAAACCAGCAGAGGCTTTATTAGCATCGCGTCAGTCCACATTTGGTTCCAAAGCACCCCGACGCTTTTTGCTCGGAGAAGTACTATGCATTCCCCCGTCCGTTCGTCTCGCCCGCGTAATCATCGTTCGCGTTGGCCCTCAGCATGTGCGGCATACAGAACACACTTGCGAATACGACTGGGCGATCAGAATACGTCCGGCAAATAATCGCAGCCCTTATCTATGACCATGAGATCAGCTCAGCACACAAAACATCCACCTGAGAGCAAAAGCGCCCGCGGGGTCGTCAGATCATTAATAGGCCGAGGCCTTCGGCATGAGGGAGATCCGGAAAAAATGCAAGGACGAAGATTCGTGAGTTTGATCCGTTTTTCGTGTGTTCTGTCGCTTGGCATGCTCGTGGTTATGTTGAGCGGGCTGCAAAAACCAGAGGCGGCGGTCCAAACCGTTTCGTTTGGGGCGAAGACCGACTTCGGCACGGGCCCTCTTCCTGTCTCAGTCGCGGTGGGCGATTTCAATGGCGATGGCAAGCTCGACCTGGCGGTCGCAGACGGTGGGGCCTTCACCGTCTCGATTCTGCTGGGCACGGGCACGGGCAGCTTTGGGGCGAAGACCGACTTCGCCACGACCAGCCAAGCAGTCTCAGTCGCGGTGGGCGATTTCAATGGCGATGGCAAGCTCGATCTGGCGGTGGCGAACGCTAATAGCAACAACGTCTCGATTCTGCTGGGCACGGGCACGGGCAGCTTTGGGGCGAAGACCGACTTTGGCACGGGCGCTAGTCCACGCTCAGTCGCGGTGGGCGATTTCAATGGCGATGGCCAGCTCGATCTGGCAACGGCGAACTTTAGTAGCAACAACGTCTCGATTCTGATGGGCACGGGCACGGGCAGCTTTGGGGCGAAGTCCGACTTCGGCACGGGCAGCGGTCCAATCTCAGTCGCGGTGGGGGATTTCAATGGCGATGGCCAGCTCGATCTGGCAACGGCGAACTTTAGTAGCAACAACGTCTCGATTCTGATGGGCACGGGCAC
>Ga0068859_100000236_pt1 | contig 54634 bp, 43 predicted proteins | sample KBSSwiS22_FD_66585 | JGI IMG/M metagenome (GOLD analysis project Ga0068859, IMG submission 66585) | Switchgrass rhizosphere microbial communities from Kellogg Biological Station, Michigan, USA - KBS Switchgrass S2-2 | ecosystem: Host-associated > Plants > Roots > Rhizosphere > Soil ... | reverse complement strand
GGCTCGGTCTATATCGTCAAGCCCAAGATGCATGGTCCGGTCGAGGCGGCGTTCACCAACGACCTGTTCGACGCGGTGGAGGATCTGCTCGGCCTTGCCCGCCATACGGTCAAGGTCGGCGTGATGGACGAGGAACGGCGGACTTCAGCCAATCTCGCGGCCTGCATCCATGCCGTGCGCGACCGCATCGTCTTCATCAACACCGGCTTCCTCGACCGCACCGGCGACGAGATGCACACATCGATGCGGGCGGGCGCGGTGATCCGCAAGGGCGACATGAAGGCCTCCGCCTGGATCGCCGCCTATGAGGATCGCAACGTGCAGATCGGCCTGGCCTGCGGCCTGTCCGGCAAGGCGCAGATCGGCAAGGGCATGTGGGCCGCGCCGGATCGCATGCAGGATATGCTGGAGCAGAAGATCGGCCACCCGAAGTCCGGCGCGACCACTGCCTGGGTTCCCTCACCGACCGCCGCGACGCTGCACGCCACCCATTATCATGGCGTGAACGTCTATGCCCGGCAGGCGGAGCGCAAAGCCGAGCCGGTGGCGTCGCTCGACGCGCTGCTGACTATCCCGCTCGCCCACGGCCAGAACTGGTCCGAGGCCGAGGTAACGGCCGAGCTGGACAATAATGCGCAGGGCATATTGGGCTATGTGGTGCGCTGGATCGACCAGGGCATCGGCTGTTCCAAGGTGCCGGACATCCATGATGTCGGCCTGATGGAGGATCGCGCGACGCTGCGCATTTCCTCGCAGCATATCGCGAACTGGCTGCTGCACGGTGTGTGCACGGCCGATCAGGTCGATGCCGCCTTTGCGCGCATGGCGGTCAAGGTCGATGCGCAGAATGCGGGCGACCCGCTCTATCGGCCGCTGGCTGGAAACGAGGGCACGAGCCTTGCCTACCAGGCCGCCCGCGCCCTGGTGTTCGAAGGCCTCGCACAGCCTAATGGCTATACCGAACCGCTGCTGCATGCCTTCCGCGCGCGGGCCAAGGAGGTCCAGTAAAAATACGATCTCCGTGCTGGAGCTAGCGTTTTAAAATCCTTGGACTATTGGGAGTCGTATTCGACGGGCGCGCGTTGGGGAGCGCACCTGTTCAGGGGATAAAAATGGGGCGATATTTGGAAGGCCATTGTGGGGCGCGGCTGGTTGCGGGGGCGCTGGCGGCAATGCTTTTGGCCAATTCCGGTGCCCAGGCGCAAGTCGCACCGGGGCAGGCCGCCCTGCCGACTCGCGAAGATCTGCGACCAGTTCCAGAGCCCACCCGCCCGGCAGGACCGCGCCTTTCGGTGGTTGGCGACATTGAGCGTTCGCCCTGTCCGCTGGCGGATCCGAAGTTCGCCGATGTCATGGTTCCGGTCAACAGCGTCACTTTCAACAATCTGAAAGGCATCAGCGCAGAGGAGATGCGCGCGGCCTGGGCCCCCTATGCCGGCACGCGCCAGCCGGTATCGGTGCTGTGCGAAATTCGCGATGCGGCGGCGACCATCCTGCGGGACAAGGGCTATCTGGCCGCCGTGCAGGTCCCCACGCAGCGGATTGAAAACGGCGAAATCCATATGGAGATGCTGTACGCGCGGGTCACGGCCGTGCGCGCCCGCGGCCAGACCGGCGGCGCCGAATCGCTGATCGCCCGCTATCTCGGCCGCCTCGCCGATGACGAGATATTCGATCGCAACAAGGCAGAACGCTACCTGCTGCTCGCGCGGGATATTCCCGGCTATAATGTGCAACTGACCCTGAAACCGGCGGGCACCGCGCCCGGCGAGCTGATCGGCGAAGTGACTGTCGTTCGGCGGCCGTATACGGTCGACTTTTCGACCCAGAATCTCTCGTCGCGCGCGGTCGGGCGCTGGGGCGGACAGATCAAGGCGCAGGCCTTTGGCCTCACGGGCATGGGCGATGCCACGTCGATCTCCTTCTATTCGACCAGTGACTTCGAAGAACAGCAGATCCTCCAGATCGCGCACGAGTTTCGGGTCGGCGGCGAGGGCCTGAAATTCGGCGGCCAGTTTACCTATGCCTGGACCGAGCCTGATATCGGCGCGGGCGCGGTGCCGTCACCGCTGCGGGCGCGGACGCTTTTTGCGACGCTGGAGACATCCTATCCCCTGGTCCGCCTGCAAGCCCATAATCTGAGGGTGGGTGGGGGCCTTGATGTCATCGACCAGCGGGTCAACTTCGGTGCGCCGCTCAGTCGCGATCGGCTGCGCATCCTGTTCGCGCGCATCGGCGGCGATGCGGTGGACCTTTCGCATCAAAGCCCGCGCTGGCGGCTGGCCGGAAATATCGAACTGCGCAAGGGACTGTCCATATTCGAGGCGAGTGATTGCACCAGCGGGTGCGGCGCCGGTCTCGGCCCAAGCCGCAGTGATGCTCGTGCGACGGCCGGGTTGGTGCGGGCCGCCGGTGTCGCGGAGATCGCGCTGGGCAAGTCCCTGTCGATCGCGATCGCGCCCCGCGTCCAGATCGCTTTCGATCCGGTGCCCGCATTCGAGGAATTCTCGGCCGGCAACTACACCATCGGGCGTGGCTTTGATCCCGGCGTCATATCGGGTGACAGCGGCATCGGCACCAGTGTCGAACTGCGCGGGCCGGGCGTGCTGGTCGGCGGCGTGAAGGGTCTCAATCTTCATCCCTATATGTTCGCCGACGGCGTACAGATCTGGAACCTCAATGCCGCCGGGCCGGCCAGGGGCCTGCTTTCGCTGGGTGGCGGCGTGCGCGCCGAGTTTGCCGACCGGGTGGTGTTCGATGCCAATGTCGCCGTGCCTGCGGACGTACCCATAGATACGACCGGCTTGCGTGCCGACCGCCGCGTGCGTTTCCTGCTGACCATGACGGCGCGCCTGTTGCCGTGGAGTGACCGCTGATGTCCGCTCGCCTGACCTCCTCCTGGCTGAACCGCGCATCGGTCATTGCAATGGGCGCAGCTTTCGCGGCGACGCCGCCGGCTATCGCGCAGTCCTTCAATGCCAGCAGCACGGTGGCGGGCGGCAGCGCCAATGTCGCGACGACCGTGGGCATCACCAATGTGACGGTCAATACGCCCCAGGCGGTGATCGACTGGACGCCGACCGACACGGCCACGGGCGGCGGTCCGATCGATTTCCAGTCGAGCGGCACGACCGCGACCTTTACAAACGGCGCTTCGGTGACTGATTTTGCGGTGCTCAACCGCATCCTGCCCGTCGATCCGACACGGGCTGTCCAGTTCAACGGAACCGTCAACGGCCGCGTCATGATCCCGCCCAGTGGTCCCACGGTAACGGGGGGCTCGGTCTATTTCTACAGTCCCGGCGGCATCATCCTGGGCGGCAGCGCCCGTTTCGATGTCGGTGCGCTCGGCCTGTCGACAGCGTCACCCGTTTTCGATGCGGCGACCGGCGATTTCATTGTCGCCGGGTCGGTTATCTATAATGCGGCGGTTGATGGCACAGCCGTCGTCATCAATAGCGGCGCGCAGATTACCGCGCCCGTCGACCTGAGCAGCTATGTCGCCATATTCGCGCCGGTCATCCGGCAGGACGGACTGATCGACGTCAACGGATCGACGGCTCTGGTCGCGGCCGGAGCGGGGACGCTGACGTGGAGCGGCGGCCTGTTCGACATACAGGTGACGGTCGGATCGGACGGCGATGCCTCCCATACCGCCATCTATCACACGGGCACCACCGGCGGATCGACGGCCGGCAATGGCGCGTCGGGTGATCGTCATCGCGTCTTCATGGTCGCTGTACCCAAGAACTCGGCGATAACGACCCTGATTTCCGCTGGCGGCACGATGGGCTTCGATCTGGCCGGCGCGGCGGATACGGACGGAAACTCCGTCATCCTGACGTCGGGTTATAGCGATGTCTTGACGATATCCGGCGGGTTGGGCCTATCTCCGGCCGGGTCGGGCGACATTATCGTCAATAATGCCACGGCGACTTCGGACCTGGAGGTTTTCTCGACGCATAACTCGGCGCTGATGGCGACAGGCGGCGGCGCGACATCGGTGACCAGCGCGACGCTGAGCGGCGACAGCGAGGCGCGGGTCGAGGCGACCGGCGCGGGCAGCAGCATCACGGCCAACACGCTCAATATCTCCGCGGCTATTGCAAGTTCGGCATCGGTGATCACGGGCGGCAATGCCCTTCTATACAGCAATAATGGCGCATCGGTGAATGTGAGCGGCACCGTGCGGCTCGACGCCAGCGCCTTCTTTCAAGGGTCCACGGGGGGCATCGATGCCACGGCCGGATCGGCGCGGGTCGCGGCTGACGGTGGCGGGTCCATCAACATCGGCGCCGCGCTGACCATCAATGCGGATGGCTTTGGGAGCCCGGCAGGGAGAGGGACCGGCGGATTCGCGGAGGTTACGGCAAATGGTGGCGGGTCCATCACGCTTGCCAGTCTTTCCCTCTCTGCGCTTGGTGTCGGGGGCACCTATGATGGCAGCTTCATCGATGGCGGCGACGGCGTGGGCGGCACGGCCCAGATCAACGCCGCGCTCGGGCCGGGCAGTGCGATCACGATAACGGGCGATACCATATTGGACGCCAGCGGCTCGGGCGGCAACGGTGATAATGCAAATGCGGGGCGCGGCATTGGCGGTCGTGCCGAGATATTTGTCGGTGGCAGCAACAGTCTTGTCGTCAATGTGCCGACCGGGCAGTTGGTCGCCCGCGCGGAGGGCATCGGCGGCTCTGCTTTCGGAACCGGCATTGGCGGCGCGGGCACAGGTGGCATCGCGCAGATTTCCGCGACCGGTGGGACGCTGTCGAGCAACGCGTTCACCGGCATCTATGGCGGCGGTTTTGGTGGCTCCTCGGTGGATGGTGCCGGCGGCATTGGAACAGGCGGCCGTGCAACGCTGTCCGTGAACGCGGGCGGCAGCATCGCGCTGAGTGCGCCCAGCGAGGTGCTCGACATTCATGCACCGGGTTCCGGCGGCAGTGCCCAGGGAGCTGGCGATGGCGGTCTCGCGCTGTCCGGCATCAGTGAGATCATCGCGCAAAATGGCGGCGCGATCACGGTCGACGGCGCGACCACTATGGTTGCGTCCGCCTTGGCCGGTTCTGGTGCCAATGGCGGAAATGCGAACGGTCTGGGATCCGCGTCGGTATCGGCGAATGGCGGCACGGTGACAATCAATGGCAGTCTCGATGCCCTGAGCGAAGCAATGGGTGGCGACGCGTTTGCGTCGGGTGGCAAGGGCGGGGACGCGACGGCTGGCGAGGTCGATATCATCGTCGATGCCGGCGCTTCCGGCCAACGCGGCGCAATTTCGATCGCATCCTATTCGGGCCTGGCGAATGCATTCGGCGGGGCGGGCAGTGTCACTGGCGCGAGCTATTTCGCTGGCGGGCCGATCCTGTCGGTCCAGCATGGCAGTTTCAGCGCCGGCAGCGTGACGATGCTGACGACAGGCAGCACTGTCAGCCCGGCAATTCCAGCACCTGCGGGGCGGCTCTTCCTTGTGGACAGCACGATCAATGTGACTGGTGATTTCAATATCCGGACACCGGGCGCCCTTTCGGTCTTTGCCGATAGCGCCAGCTTGACGGCCGCCGATGTGACGCTCGTCGCCGGGGATTTCGTGAACGATGTCGGCGGGCACACGCCGGCGACGCCGGGAACGCTCGGGGCCGGATCCATCTCGATCCTGTCCGGCAACAACATCATTCTCGGCGCCAGCCTCAACAGCACCGGCTCGGCACTCAACCTGAACGCGAACGGCTTGATCTCGGTCCTCGACCTGACGGCGGTTACGGACATCTTCGGCACGGCGAACGGCCCCATCACGACCCGCAATCTCAAAGCCGGCAAGAGCGTGGTCATGTCGACCCTGTCCAACCTCAGCGTGCAAGCCGTCAACGCGGGGTTCGTCAATCTGTTCGCGCCGCAGGGTCTGCTCAGCGTCAACGGCGTCGTCTCCGCGCCTGACATCAGCGTCACCTCGAACGATATCGCGATCGGGGCGACCGGCGGCCTCAATGCCGGCGCGACCGGTACGATCCAGATTGTCGGCATGAACAGTGCGGGCATGCGTATCGGCGACGGCGTAAGCGGCGCCGGCTATCAGCTCGACAACAGCGAATTCAGCCGCATCTTCAGCGGCAGTTTGAGCCTGGCCACCTCGGATGTCTCGGCGCTGCCGATCGACATGACGATCGGCGACCTCGACATTACCGGATCCGGCGGCACCATCGGCCTGCCCAATGGCGCCGTCACCTTCTTTACCGGCAATCTGTCGACGCAGGCAGCATCCGGCACGATCCGCGTGGTCGGGAGTGTTCGCGCGCGGGGCTTTGGCGCTGGCAACGAACTCGTGTTCGATAACGACACGACCGAAGTCGATGCGCAGACGGGGCTGCTTGAGACCGTCGGGACCGGAACAAGCCTGGCTGGGGGGATCAGGTTCATGAGCCGGCGGGTGCATGTCGCCCAACGGTCGATACTCGACCGTTTGCAGCAAGACCCTTACTATGCGGGGCGGGTTGTCGATATCAACACGCCGCTTGCGACCGCTCGTCCCAATGGCGTCATCCGCACCCAGGCTATCGGGACGGACAATGCGATCGCGGTGCTGGTGCAGAATACAGGAACGCTCTTCCTGCCGGCGGGATTTCTGGTTTTCTCCGATGGGCCGATCAACCAGTCCAGCGCGACCAGACCGGGCTCGCTTGAGTTTATCATCAATGGCAGGTTGATGACGCCAGGCGGACTGCTCTTCGGCAATGCCGTTCATGATTTCCTGGTGGACGACAGCAATCGCGCCTTTTTCACGGCCGCATCGACGATCAACGGCTGTCTCGTTTCGACCGTGGCTTGCGGCCCGCCGCCGTCATCGCAGGATTTCCTCGAGTCCGACAATTTCACGATATTCGGTCGCTTGCCGGATCTTATCCAGCCGGACGCTGCCTTTGGGGAACCGCAGTCGGAGGAAGAGCGCAAGGAGCAGGAGGAGGCCGCGGAGGTCACCAAGAAAGCGCCGATACCGCCGCCGACACCGCTGATCAGCACCCGGCCGCTCGATCCGCCCATTGACGTGGACGAGCCGGTCTCGGGCTCGGGCAATCCAGCCCTGATTGGTGGCGGGGTGCAGCCATGAACCGTTTCAGGACGCCTTTGCCTTGCCTGGTGTTCTGCCTCGTGCTCGCGCCTGTCCAGCCGGCGGGGGCGCAGCCGATATCGGTTCGGAACAGCTTCCGTGTCGGCACCTCCGGCGTGCTGTGCTCGGCGCAGGCCGCACCGGGGGATCAACGGCTGTCGGGCTTGTTCGACCGCGCCTATCGGCTGACATGCCGTGATGCGGCCGGGGCGATCGGGTCGGTCGTCGCGCTCCGGCATGATATCGATTCTGCCCAGCCGTCCGCTGGCATGGGGGGTGACAAGCTGGAATGCCACGCAGCCGAAAAGGCGGATATTGCAGGCGTCGGCGCGGTGAATGCGCTCCTCTGCTACGATCCTGCCCAGGAGGTGGACTATCGGCGCTATGTGGTCCGCAAGGGCGCCACGCGCTATATGGCCGAGGGCCTGGCCGGATATGATCCGGCGCTGCGGCTGGCGCTGGCGACGGTGATCAATGATCGCACCCAGCCCGGCGAGGTGTCGGTCGCCTCGACGCAGGTTGCGGACGCGGCCGCCTTTGCCCGGGTGCAGGCGGGCGCACTCGACGCCGAGGGTGCGCGATCCGAGGCCTATATCCGCAACAATGATGGCCGCTTCGCCGAGGCCGCGGATTTCTTCGAAGTTCTCGCCGCGCGCACCGACGACCAGGGACACAGGGCGGAACTGATCGCCAACGCCGGGTTGCAGCAGTCCAATCTCGGCAATTTCGCGGCTGCATATTCCCTCTTCCTGCGCGCGGAGCGGGAAACGGCGGAGAGAGACGGCGTCGTCCAGCGGCTGCTGCGCAATTACCGCGCGATCAATCTGCTGAACCAGCGTTTCGCGGATGCGGCTGTCATCGTGCTCGACGCGCCCATGACGGCGGTGCTGCGCGATTATGATGTCGCCAATGCCCGCGATGGCTATGTCTCCGCGCCCCTGGCCGGCCAGATCAACCGCGAGAATACGGGCCTCCAGCGCCTGGGCGGTGTCCAATCCGGATTGTCGCCGCAGGAACGCGCCGCGATCCTTGACGCGCAGGGATATGAATTGCGCGGTGTCGCGCTGGCCCAGCAGGGCAAGCTCGACGCGGCGGATGCCGCCCTGTTGCGGGCGGACAAGGCGGTAATGGCGGTTCGCAAGGGCCGGGTCCTGTCGACCCGCTGGCTTCGCGCGCAGATCGCGATGGAACGCGCGGCCATCGCCGAGGCGAGAGGCGAGATGGGCGAGGCGGGCTCGGCCTTCAACCAGGCGGTCCAGATGCTGGAGGGCGCTTATCCCGATTCACCTTCATTGCTCGCGGCCCGCGCCAGACGGGCGGGTTTCCTCGCGCGGTCGGGTGATCAGGCCGGCGCGCTGGCCCAGTTCGCGCAGGTCATCGACGAGAGCGAGACGGTCTCGGACAGTTCGGCGACGCTCCGCGACCTGCTCTCGCCCTATTTCTCGCTGCTCGTCCAATCGACCGATCCCGCCGCGCCGGCCGCACTGTTCAGGGCGACGCAATCTCTCCAGCGGCCCGGCGTCGCCAGCACGCAGGCGATCCTTGCGCGTGAGCTGAGCGAAGGCAATGACGAGGCGTCGGCGCTGTTCCGGCTGTCCGTCGCGCGCACGCGCGAAATCGTGAGGACCGAGACGGAGATCGCCGTTCTGGCCGCGATCGAAGCTCCGAGCGGCGCGGAACTCGCGCGCCTGACGGCCGCGCGCCAGACATTGGACGTGCTTCGTGCAGAGCAGACCGCGATCACCTCACGCCTTTCCAAATATGCGCAGTACAAGGTGCTGGCGCCTGGCTATGTCACCCTGGCGGACCTGCAGGCGGCGCTCAAGGACGGCGAGGCCTATTACAAGCTCTCGACAATCGGCGACGCTGCCTATGCGCTGTTTGCCGACCGCAACGCCGTCAAAGCCTATAAGATCGAGCAGACCGTGGTTGAGCTCGAGCAGTCCGTCTCGACCTTGCGCGACAGCATCGTGCGGGTCGAAAACGGTCAGGTCGCCACTTATCCGTTCGACATCGAACGGGGGCGCTCGCTCTTTGTCTCGCTATTCGGCCCGGTCGCGGGCAATCTGGACGCGGTCAGGCATCTCATCTTCGAGCCGGACGGGCCGCTGCTCCAACTGCCGCCATCGGTGCTCGTGACCGACGATGCCAGCGTTGCCCGCTATAAGGCGCGGATGGCAAAGCCCAATGCCGACGAATTCGACTTCACCGGAACCGCCTGGCTCGGGCGCAACCGCAAGACGACCATTTCGGTGAGCCCCCGCGCTTTTCTGGACGTGCGCGCGATTGCGCCGTCTCGCGCGCCCAAGGCGTATCTGGGCCTCGGCAGCAACGCTGTTCCACAGGCCCTGCCAGCCGGAACGGACGCGGATGGCTGCGACTGGCCGCTTGCCACCTGGCAGAAACCGATCGATGCGGATGAACTCAAGCTCGCCCGTTCGCTCATGGGCAGCGCGCGCGCGGATGTACTGACGGGCGCGGGTTTCAGCGACACCGCCTTGCTCGGCGACGCACATCTGGCGGACTATCGCATCTTGCATTTCGCGACCCATGGCCTGGTGACGGCGCCGCGTCCGCAATGCCCCGCGCGGCCCGCACTGGTGACGTCCTTCGGCACGGGCGCGTCGGACGGCCTGTTGAGTTTCCGCGAAATCTTCGACCTCAAGCTCGATGCCGACCTGGTGATCCTTTCGGCCTGCGATACGGCCGGCATGGCAACCGCGGCGGCCTCGCGAGAGGCGGGCGTGCGGACGGGCGGCAATTATGCGCTCGATGGTCTGGTGCGTGCGTTCGTGGGCGCGGGCGCGCGTTCCGTCATCGCCAGCCACTGGCCGGTGCCTGATGATTATAATGCGACCAAGAAGCTGATCGGCGGGCTCTTCACCGGCAAGCCGGGCGATTCGATCGGCAAGCTGCTCAACGATGCGCAGGTCAGCCTGATGAACGTGCGCGAGACGTCGCATCCCTTTTACTGGGCGGCATTCGTGATCCTGGGCGATGGCGAAAAGCCCTTGCTCCGGCGCTGATCGCGCTTCGCCTAGAGCAGGCCGAGTTCGCGAAAGCTGAAGCAGTCGGAGTGGTGGCCAAAGATATAGTGATCCTGCAAGGACGCACCGACGGCGCGGGCTGTCCGCCAGATCTGGCGGGTCGCCGCAACGTCCTGATCGCTGGGCCGCATGTCGCCCGAGGGGTGGCTGTGGGCCATGAAGAGATAGGCGGCATTGAGGCGGACCAGCGCGCGGGCGATCGATCCGAGCGGGAGGGCGATCGTCGACATGCCGCCGCGCAGGATCAGGCTGCCGAGGACCTGATGATCATGCCCCACAAACCACAGCCAGCACATTTCGCGCTGCCAGGCGTCGGCCTTCTGCCGATCACGTTCGCCGAGTCTGCGCCAATGTCCGTTCATGTGCCGAAATGGGACTGTTGCTCGCCGGGACGCCAGCGCAGATAACTCGATAATGGCGTCCGTTACGGATGTTCGTGGGGGCTTCTTGAGGCGGGAATGATGCGCTAGGACCAATCTTGCCCATGACCCATTACGAACAGCAATATCTCGACCTCATGCGCCACATCTGGACGCACGGCCATGAACGCGTCGACCGCACTGGCGTGGGCACCCGGTCCATATTGGGCGTCACCATGCGCTTCTCGCTGGCCGACGATGCCGTGCCGCTGCTGACGACCAAGCGGGTCTATTGGAAGGTCGCCGCGCGCGAGATGATCTGGTTCCTTTCAGGGGAAACCAATATCGCGCCGCTGGTTGCGCAGGGCGTGCATATCTGGACCGACTGGCCGCTCGACCGCTATCGCCGGGAGACCGGCGAGGAGATCGACATGGCAGGGTTCGAGGCGCGCATCCTGGCCGACGAGGATTTCGCGCGGCAATGGGGCGACCTTGGCCCCGTCTATGGGCGGCAATGGGTCAACTGGCCGCGCTATGAGGCGGTCGCGGGCGAGGAAGGGCTCTATCGGCGGGCCGAGCCGGGGCACAACCAGATTGCCGACCTCGTGCGCGCCATCAGGGAAACGCCGGGGTCGCGCCGCTTGCTGTTCACGGGCTGGAATGTGGATGAGGTGGCCCGGATGGCGCTGCCGCCCTGCCATATGACCTATCAGTTCCATGTCGCGGGCGGGCGCCTCAATGGCCTGCTGTTTCAGCGCAGCTGCGACCTCGGCCTTGGCTTTGCGTTCAACATTTTCGGCCTGGCGCTGATCACCCGCATGCTCGCGCAGCAATGTGATCTGGAGCCGGGCGAAATCGTGTGGAATGGCGGCGATGTCCACCTCTATCTGAACCATGCCGATCTGGTGGATGCACAGCTTTCCAGGACGCCGTCCGGAGCCCCCAGGCTGCGCCTCCTGCGCCGCCCGCCGACGATCTTCGATTATGCGATCGAGGATTTCGTGGTGGAGGACTATGCGCCCCAGGCGGCCATCGCCGCGCCGGTCGCCGTCTGACATAGACGCCTGTTGGATTTCACCGGCCGCGCTGTTGGACGCTTTCAGGCGTATAGCTGGTATAGGTAGCGCTAAAGCAAGCGCCCCCGATAGGCGACGGTGCCGGTCTCTCCAGGCGCGATGGAATGGTCCAGACGAAGCCGTATATGGGTGGCGGGTACATCCATCGCTGGCCGCAAGTGACCGCGCGTGTCGAACTGGAACTGGGCATCGGGCCGCGCCCAGTTCTTCCCGCCATCCGCCGAAACCCGCAAAGCGCCGTTGCGGTCGGGCAGGATCCGTACGCCCAATGGAACCCGTGCGACGATATCATAGCCGGGCAGGGGATGCGCGCTGTCGTTGCGATAGCGGATCAGGAAGATCAGCCGGTCGCCACTGCGCGCCTCCTGCCGGGTCTGGAGAACATAGCGCGGGCCAGTGCTTCGCGCGGCTTCCACCGTCTCGACAAGCAGCTGGCCCTCCAGCACCAACGGTCCAGCGGAACCCATGGCCAGACGCGCGTCAGCCTGTGTCGGCAAGAGCCCGGCGAGAGTGGCTATGGTTAACGCGCGCAGTGACATGGCACGACAGTCGTAGTGCGCTCGCCTCACCAATTGGTTAATAGCGTGATCTGGATGAAGGGCCATTTGACCGGCTCGCCGGGGCCGTGCATGGAATGGGACGATGGCAGACAGATCGGACCCTCCCCAGCTAACTGAAGTGTCGCAGGAATTGGATCGCCTGACGGCTCTCGAGACGCTGTACGTCGAGCGGAACCGGCTGCTGTCCGGTCTGGCGCTGACGGCCGGGATCGGTTTTGTCCTCGCGATTCCCTTTGCATTGCAGGCCGGCGCCACCTTCTTCCTGCCGCTGACGGCCGCGCTCGTGATTGCGATCACGCTGGTGCCGTTCCTTGAATGGCTGGAGCGGCATCATGTGCCTTCGGCGCTGGCGGCGTTCATCGCGCTGACGACGTTCCTGCTGGCCGCCAACACCGCGCTCGTCCTGATCATCGTGCCGGCGACGGATTGGCTTCAGCTGCTCCCCCAACGGATCAATCAGGTAAAGGCCAATCTCGCGCCAATCATCGATGTCTATTCCCAGCTCCAGCATTTCGTGGACGAGACGGTCAAGCTGATCGCGGCCGGTCCTGTCGCGGCAGCCCAGTCGGCGGCGATCGACACGCCGCGTTCGCTCCTGCAGTTCGTGGCCACCGCTGCCCCGGCTGCCCTGCTGAACATGCTCTTCGGCATCCTGGTCATCTTCTTCTTCCTGAGCGGCTGGACCAGCCTGCGGCGAGAAACGATACGCAGCCGGGAGAGCTTTGACGGCGCGATCGCCATCGCCCGCGTCATCCAGAATGTCGTGGACGCGACCTCGCATTATGTGCTGACCATCGCCACGATCAACCTGACGCTCGGGGCGACGCTGTCGCTGGCGCTGCTGTTGATCGGCATGCCGTCGCCGCTGATGTGGGGCGGGATCGTCGCGCTGCTCAATTTCATACCCTATCTGGGCCCAATCATAGCGGCCATCCTTCTTGCGCTCGGCGGATTGATGACGTTCAGCGACGTGGGCGTCGCGCTGATGCCTGCCGGGGTCATGATCGGCTTGCACCTGGTTGAAGCGAATATCCTGACGCCGGTCATTCTGGGCGGGCGGCTTCGGATGAATCCGCTGCTGATTCTCGTGTCCCTGAGCTTCTGGGGCTGGGTGTGGGGGACGCCGGGCGCTCTGCTGGCCGTTCCGCTCCTGATCATCATCCGCACCGTGCTGGCGGCGGCCGGCAAACCCGATATTGCCGGCTTCCTGTTCGAGGCGGGCACGCTGACCGGGCCAATTCGTGATATCAAACGCGATAATGAAGCAGAGGCTGCCAAGGACGGTTGACAGCGCCGATGCCCTCTTATACCTGCGCTGCCTCACACCATATGCGGGTGTAGCTCAGTTGGTTAGAGCGCCGGCCTGTCACGCCGGAGGTCGCGGGTTCGAGTCCCGTCACTCGCGCCATTATTTTCAAGTACTTAGGTTCTGAAATGTGATGGCGCCTCCGTCCCGCGGGCAAGATTTGCAATCACCCTGCAAGCACCGCGAGCCATTTCGGCAAATTGCTAGCTCTCGGCTTGCTGCCAGCCATTGGGCCTAATCCGATCCAATCAAGTCGCGCTCGAGCGGTGAGCTTCGCGCTGCCAGCCCGAGTGGCGGTGGGCAACGGCTTCGTCACGCCGGTGCCGAATGACCTGTTGGGCTCTGGCTGATCCATGCCCCAATATCCTGGCCACTGGGCCATCGCGAGGGCGCGGTCTCTAGCCGAGCTGACATTGCAGTACAGTTTGTAGCGTGACCGGCGCGCGCGTGCATCCAGAAGCGCTATTGGCAGACAGACAGCAAAAAAGGGCGCGATTGCATGTCGCGCCCTTCATCCCAATTGCGTCGCACCGGCCGCCTCAGCTTGCTGAACGCATTGTACTTGCGTGCCCGGCAGCTGCGCTCATCCGCTTCCGTAGCCGTGGACTGACGGGTCTGCCTTCTTCATCGCTGACCAATACGCGACACTGATCCAAGAGCCATGTTGCAGCGCGTCCTCTCAGGACACCCGCTTCTTCATCGCAGCTCAGTTCCATCATCATCGCGATCGCCTGATTTCTCATGCCCTCGGTCTCCGCGAGGGTCTCGGCCGCGAGGAATATGCGCTCTGCCTTCTTCAAATTCACCATTCGCCGATCCTTCTTCGTTGCGAGACTGAGAATTATGGCGCCGCCCGGAGGCGGGCAGGGCCACGTGCGCGAAATCAACCCATGCGAAAGAATGCTAATTACGTTGTCGGACATCAAAACCCCCAATTTCCTGGAACACCTTTATGATGCTCATATTTTTGAGACTATCAAGAGAATATGTGTCCGATAGTTATTTAGACTATTCATACAATGATGACAGATTTATTGTTTCTTTTTCGAGTATGTTGATGTCGATAATTCGACAACGTCGGAATTTTTGGCTGTTGTCGGTCGACGTCTGTCGTCAAACTACACCACCTCCGCCCGCTGCCCTTTGATGCTGACGGATGATGTCCGACCTCCGCTGCGCGCGCACCTGATCGCGAGCGGCCGAACCTCTATCCCGGCCGATCGTCGTCCCTAGATAGATGGCGCAGCCCAAGCCCTACCCAGGCCAAGGCGTGTCGTTGGCTATACGACTAGGTGGGCAGGGCCGACGGCGCAGCAGGCACTCACACCTCCCCGGCCACCCCCCGGCACCCCCCGGCGCCGCGCGTCAAATTCGATCTCCGCGCCCCGCGCTAATTTTTTTCAATAATCTCCGTTGCCCCCAAAGTGTAGTCAAGTGACGACAAAGTGTAGTCACAATTGTGCACTAAAATATAACTATGAAATTTATTTTTTGGGGGTTTGTAGCGGAGTATGCCAATGACGAGCACTCCCTATCCGATCATATCTATTGAATTACTATTTTATTTCATTCAGATTCGCTCTCAACGGCATTGATCAATTGGAACGCAGACATGAATGACGACACGGTCTTCGACCCTAAATCGGCCGGGGCTTACTTGGGCGGCACTAAGCCGATTGCGAGGCAGACGCTCGCCATCATGAGGCTCAAGGGCAACGGCCCGGACTATTACCTGGTGGGTGGGCAGGTCCGGTATAGAAAGTCCGACCTTGATGCGTGGACGGCGCGCGGCAGGCGCTCGAACACCAGTCAGAGGGTGGCCGCATGAGCGACCATAGCGACACCGCATCGGGAGCCGCCGGCTATAAAGCCCTTGTGCTTCGCCCTGAATTTCGCGTCGATGGTTGGTCGGGCGAGGTCTACTTCGGCTATAATGACCCCGATGGATGGCCGCTGTACGAGGACGACGCGCAAAACGTCGCCGCCATTGCGGCCCTCAAAGACGAAATTAGCCGCGCCTTTTCTCCGATCGTCGAGCACTTCCATGCGATGGGATGCATTCGGGCAGACCGAACGGTCGAGGTAATTTGGAATGGCGAGGCAGACGACGACGATCGCGAGCCCACGTTCTATTTGGTCTTCGAGGACGGAGCCGGTTCAGTCGATCCCCTGTCTCTTTCCATTATACCGGAAGACGCCCTCGAACTGACGAGCTTGCCTGGAGCGATGTTGCGCATCGGCTGCCATGGCGAATTGGTGGACTTGCCCGCTCTCCATGGCGCGCTTCTCAGTTGCGACTTGGAAAGCACGGTGGGCCAGTGGGGAGGGAACACGACGCCCGACAAATTGCCTGTCCCCGGAGAGGGATGCGGCGATTGGCTTGCGCGTGTGGCTATGCCTGCCGAGCGGCTCGGCTCAGTACTCGCCCAGTGGGAAATGGCCGGGCACGACCTCGATCTATATGCTCGTTATTCGGCGCCCCGGAAGGACCCAAACCCGGACTGGCTGGTAGAGGGCATCATCGCTTTCGGCGTCCTGACGCTCATAGTCGGCAGTGGATCAGCAGGGAAATCGAGCGCGTGTCACGAGTTGCTGTCCGCGGCGGGCGGCGTTGCGGGATCACGTCCGAAGACGTTCCTAGGTCGACCGATAGACGGTCGCTACCCCACCGCGCTGCTGTGCGGCGAGGAGCCAGAATGGATTTTCCCGTTTCGTCGCGAGCGGCATGAGACAATCTGGTCTGATTGCGGCATCATGATTTTCCCCGGCTCTGCTGCGGATCTGTTGCCGGTGCTTGCAAAGCTGGAGAGCCTACCTCCCGGCGTTTTGGTGATCGATCCCGCCCAAGTCTATATCGATGGCGATGACACGAAATCATATGTCACGTCGGATTTCTATTCACCGGTAGTTGCCTTCGCTCGCCGATCGGGATGGGCGGTCATCGTTTCTGCTCATCTTGTAAAAGAGCCCGCCAAAAGCTTGGCCCGCATGATACCGAGTGTGAAGGGATCTACGGTCCACACTGACCGCGCACGCATGGTCATCGGAATGATTGATCGCGGCAATGGTATCGTTGAGATTGGTCCGATCAAGTCCAACTTTCCGGCTGAGCTTGTTTGGCAGAACGTCAACGAAGGCCGCCTCTATCGTCGTGATGCAGATACCTACACGCTTATCCCGGCCGACGTTGCAACCCCTCCAACGCAGCAGCCATCAGCACATGACGAGCTCGTGTTCGATGCGGTCCTGCGCCTGAACATGGCCGGCGAGCGCGTTCGACGCACGGGACGCTTCGGGCTGTTCGAGAAGAAAGCTCCAGAGCTGAACGGCGTCACGCGCAATGCCACACTCAACGCGGTGGCATCGCTCATGGAATGTGGGCGCGTAATTGACACTGGCGACGGACTAATTGCAGTCATCGAGCCGAGCTAGCCCAAGCCCGGAAAAACCTGTACGGGTATCTAGATACCCGTTTATCCTCATAATCACGAGTTGTCGAAGGGAATAAACCAATGGCACATCAGCTCCACGAAACCATTTTTCCAGACGAAGATATCTTAAGCGCGCGTCGCCGGTGGCGCGCAAATGCCCCCGCCGGCTATCGCGGCGACATGTTCTTCCGGTTGGCTGCCCCGTGGGCGCCCCCGGCGGAGGATAGTTTATCACCAGCCAATCCCTACAATGACCCCCACCTGATCCCATTCATCGGCGATCCCTTCAATCCTCCCCGCAACGCGGTTCTATCCGTAGCTCACCAAACTCTCAGAACCCTCAAGAGTTGGCCTGCGCCTGCCGCCGCCTCCGAGATCGACGGTCAGATTTCCGACGCCCCGGTTCGCATCGCGGGTCGGGGCTGACGCATAACTCTGTTGCAGAAAGACAAACACATGCCCCGCGCAGCCAGCCCCTTCTACAATCAGCAGGCAGCCCCATGGGGCGAAATCGGCCACAGCCTTGGGCGTGCGCTGTTCGGCGATCCTGACATGGCCGCCAAGCAGGCCCAAGCACAGGCGCAGGCCGACGCGGCAGCAGCGCAGGCGGAGGCGGACCGCGCTCATGCCCGTGTCTATAACTCACAGGCGGACGGCATTGGCGGGCAGAATGCGGCAGCCATCGGCTTGCCGGACCTGATTGCCCGGCTGGCGCCACAAGCCCGCCCAGCTCCGCCCGAGACATTGGACGGTTTTCTATCGCCTGACTATCAGCCACCCGGCCCGCAGCAGACGCCGGATGAAGCCTTCCGGCAGAACCTTCCGGCGGTGATTGCTGCCATGGGCCAGATGCAGGGTGAGCACATTGACCCGACGAAATCCGTTGGGGCATTGTCCGCGTTTATGGGCGGGGACGAACTCGCGCGCCGCGGCTTGGTCGCGCAGGGCCACACGCCGACCGACGATTTCGCGATCACGCCCCAACGCGCCGACGAGATTGCCGCTGCAAAGGCGGCGGCGGGCATGCGTCAGGCGTTTGGCGTGGCCAACATCAACAATGCCAGCGACATCCCGATTGCCAATATTCAGGGAAACACCTCGCGGGCCGTGGCGGAGATTGGCAATCGCGACGATATTCGAGTGGCTGAGATTGCCGCCGGGTCGCGCGAGAACGTCGCCACCATCAAGGAGCGCGGCACGCCGGTCTCCGACGGTCGCAGCGTAGCATCGTCGGTCTATCCGGGTGCGCGCATCACGCAGGTGGAGCGCGATCCCAATAGCGCGCTTGGCCGGGCCAATCCCAATAGCTGGCATAACCGCTCATCCGGCGCGGTCGACGTCGCACCCATCGCGGGCATGACGTTTGAACAGTACATCCAGGGATACCGCGACAAGGGCTATAAGATCATCGAGGCCCTGAACGAGGTCGGCACAGGGCGAAGCGCGCACGCCACAGGCGACCATTGGCATGTCGTTCTAGGGGAGCCCGGCACGGGCAAAGCCGGCAAGGCGCCCAAGGCGATAAACGACAAACAGGTGGTCGAGCTCAACACGCGCCTTAAGACCGCGCTGCGAGACAAGGGCTTGGACGTGCCGCAGATCATCGATACGCCGGCCGTGCTGAACATGCTGCGCCAGCGTGTCATTGTCGCCTACCAGCAGTCCGGCAACCCCGTGGGGGCCGTCGAGGCAGCGATCAAGAGCATCCGTCTAGTCCCCAAGGACAAGGCGCCTGCGCAAGGCGCAGTGGCCGCTGCTGAAGCCCCACCCATGGCGGGCGCGGAAAAGGCGCCGGACGGCAAATGGTATGTTCGGAAGAACGGGCGGGTGTTCGAGGTCATTCACTGATGGCCAGCGCACCGCCCGCGCCAGGCTGGCACGGTAAGCATCGAGTGGCCTGATGTCCGGCAGTGCGGAAGTCGACGGCTCTGCTCCGCTCAACATTGCCCCATGAGAGCGACAAGGCCTGCGCGGATATTGCCACCCTGCTCGCCGGTCAACTGGACGACCCAAGCATTTGTGTCGTCCGGCGGATGTCCCCGCCGGCACATACAGCCCCGGCCGGTTCGGCATCGACGAGCCATGGCCTGGTACGATCGATGATCCCGGAGCGCGGCCCACTGGATAAGCAGACCGACTAGAGCTTCGCAATCGCCTAAGGTTGAGCCTGACGAGTAAGGGGCCGCCATCTTCTGCAGTCGCTTTTGTCTACGGCCCCGATCCAGTTTCGCTGGCCTACGTACCGCGCACTCGCTTCGTTGGTTGTGGCTGGCTCAACAATGGCTCATCCAGCTCAAGTGGGACTTGAGCCGCCGAGACCTTGCCGCCCCGAATTGGCATGGGCGGCAGCTCAGGCTCGCGCCGTAGCTGTGTCGCGGTCGGCTTCTTCATCGATTTCTGCTGACGCCTGACTTCGTTCCGGGCCGCATTTGCCGCTCCAATGACGTCAAGCGCGGTCGTGATGCCGAGATCTGGGCCCGTGATCAGTTCCTTGACCGTCACAATCTGAATTTTTGGCCTGTTTCCACCGGGTAGCTCGACACGTCCTGCGCGATGTGCCTCGTTTCTCATTTCCTTCGTCGGCTCATTCAAGCACAGAAAGACGCCGGCATCAGCCTGCTCGCGTTGTAAAACGCCTGCGAGATCGCGGATCATTCCGGGGTTTACGTTGCGACCACCTTTCACCGATACGATGGCGCGGCCATAGCCTTCGCGGCCGGTCTGATAGATAATGACCCCATCCACCCCACGATCGGCCCCTTTGCCTCCAGATCGACCCCTACACCGCCCGACAGCCCATTGCTGGAATGTGTGGGGGTCATGTTCTGCCAACATGCGAGCGGATAGCTCGTCAAAGGGAATGCCGGTCAGCTCATATTTTGCGCCGGGCAGCAATCTCGCTAGACGCGCCTCGATCACTTGGATGGCCGGATAGGCTATGTCGATGCCAATCCACTGCCGGCCTAACCGTTCCGCTGCCTCGATTGCGGTGCCGCAACCGCAAAAAGGGTCGAGGACGACATCACCTTCGTTAGACGAGGTGCGGATGATGCGTTCCAGCAGTGCCAGAGGCTTCTGGGTCGGATAGCCCAGCATTTCTTTCGAGCGGTTGTTGATTACCGGAATGTCCGTCCAGATTTCCTGTATGGGCACACCCGGCATTTCATCCAGATACCGCTTGTATTGCGGCACCGCTCCCGGCCGAGTCTGAATTACTCGGCCCTCGGCGATCATCTGGTCCATTCGGGCCTTGGAATATGCCCAGTGGCGCCACACGCCCATAACTTCATAATATGGGTTGCCCTTTGCTGCCCCTCCCGGACCGCGAAGGTCGCTCAGCCGGTAGCGGCGACCATTTTCGTCGATCCTCCGATAATCCCTGTCGATGTATTCTTGCGAATAGGGCGTATATTGAACATTCCACGTCCGCTTGGCGGAACGAGCATAAAAAAGGATCGTGTCAGAGATCCGGCCGTAATGCTTTGAGCCCTGAGCTCCGTCACTATGAGCGTGCGATCGTTTCCATGTGATGTGATTAACGAAACCAGCGCCTCCAAAAACGGCGTCCAAAAGGATCTTCAGGTAATGGCAGGCGGTTGGATCGCAGTGTAGGTACAGCGACCCGTCGGGCTTGAGCACGCGCTTGAGCTCGACGAGGCGTACCGCCATCATTGCGAGATATGCCATGATGTCGCTCGTGCCCAAGAAGCGTTGCAGCGACTGTAGGACATTAAAAGTATCCAGATCCTCGACGCCCAGTGCGGCAAGCGCCTTCGATGCTCCATCCTCCCAACTCCAGGTGTCGTCGAAGGCGCGCACCTGCGCATCTCCGCCCACCGGGGATTTGTAGAGAACGTTATAGGTTTCCTTGGAATTGAACGGCGGATCAAGATAGACGAGATCCACACTGGCGTTATCGACGCGCTTTAGAATCTCCAAGTTATCGCCAAAATATAGCTTGTTCATCCCCACCCCCAAGATGACCCCGAGCATGGATAGCTTAGTACGTTCCGGAAATAGTTAACGTTAAGATTTGCGGCGGAAATGAGGACATGAAGCGCCCCGTCTTGAACGCCCCGCCACGTGGCAATCACATCTGGCGGTTGTCCGAGGACCGTGCGACGAGGCGTCGCAAGCCGGACAGGCAGATCTGAGCCACAACCGCGATGGCATGCGGATGGCGATCAATGTCTTTGAGGCGGCCGCATTCCACAAGAGTGTGAAGGTCGCATGCCGATGCGGACATATGGCCTAATTCCGAGCCCATGGGCTCTCGTGGTTATTTCAGAGACGGCGCTGGAGCGACGAGTTTAAGGACATGCCGGAGCGCTTCTATTGCTCCCTTTGTCTGGTCCGCCAAAGACGGAAGGTGCGGCCGACTGCGATCGAAGCGAGTGAGCAGGCCGCCACGTTGCGGCTGCCAATGCCAGATGAACGGGAATGGAAGCGGGCGCTGAGCAGATTTAGGAGCTAGCCTCTTCACGGTTCACGACCATCAGCAGAAGCTGCCCCCTAAGCAAAAAGATGCGTCCGGCTGAACCTCACCGGCCGAGTTCGCGCTCTATACGGCGGAGCAAGCGTTGGAACTCTTCGGCTGTCTCGTCATTCCCGAGACGCACTGCGTGTTGGATGTCATCGACGACGAGTTGCATGGCTCGGTGCTTATGAGCGGCGATCAACGCGCCCGCTTGAGCCTCCAATGTTTTTTCGTCCATATCTTGGCCCCCGCAGCCGTCTAAAGAGTCGTTCTGGGCCATAGATGGTTTATTTTGCGATAAGTCGGAGCGTGGGACATTACGGGGCGGGAGCAAAGGGAATCTTAAATAATCCTCTAATCAGATCGGGCTGCCGCGCAGCTATAGCCTGCCAAGCTCACCAGCAGCGTCTTTCTAGCAAGTTGTCCCAATTTGGGACCGATGGCGGCAGTAAGTGCTCTTCGATCAGCTGAGTGTTTCTTGCGTTGAACAGGATGCTAGGCATAGTCGACGGGCGACCCGAGAGGCTGCGACTCGTAGCTTCATCTGACTCCGCCCGGACCAACATTCGGGCGGGGCCTTTTTGCTCGCGCCGTCACAGTAACGGGTCAAAGCAGACAAAGAAGATCAGAATGCGGCGCGTCCGGCACGTAGTCTGCTTTGAGAACCGTCGTACGGCTTGCTCGTTCGCTATTTCGCCCATACCCCGATATCAGCGTTGACTCACGATCCCAGTCGACGTGTCATCGCAGCGTGTGCAACCTGTACAACATCAAGACCCCTCGCGAGGTGTTCAACGCCTATTTCAAGGCGGAGGACGACTGGCGCAATCAGGTCATAGTCGAGAAGGACTATGTCGCACCCGGCAAGCCCGGCTACGTGGTCCGCGAACAGGACGGGCAGCGCGTCCTCAGCACAATGCTGTGGGGGTTCCCGTTCCAGGGCAAGCCGGTCACGAACGTGCGCAACTATACCAGCCCTTTCTGGAAGTCGGCGCTCGCGAGCCCCGGCCGGCGCTGCCTGGTGCCGGTGACGGAGTTTGAGGAGTGGTCTGTCGAGCCGATGCCGGACACGGGCAAGAAAAAGCCCTTTTGGTTCAGCCTGCCAGCACAGGCGATCTTCGCCTTTGCGGGCATCTGGCGGCCTGCCGAGCCCCTTCCGGTGTTCTCATTTCTCACCTGCGGCTACGAGGGAGACCCATCAACCCATGCCGTGGGCGCGATCCATCCCAAGGCGTGCCCCGTGATCCTCCACGAGGAAGATTATGATCGTTGGCTGCGTGCGGATCTGGACGCGGCGCTATCGTTGGCCTGCGCGTTCCCTTCGCAGCTCATGGAAGTTAAATGAAGGGCAACCTCTCGGAATGAGTTGTCGATGCATCGATCGCTCGCTTTTTTTGACGCAAGCGTTGACCGATAATGCCAAATCCGATGACTAGCATCGCCCAAGTCTTGGGCTCTGGAACAGCCCCGTTTGCAACGTAATCCGCAATTTTACCATTTAGGCGTTGAAATTTTGCCGGGTCTGACAACTCGAGGACGTCGAAGCCACTCGAAAAGTCAATTGTCGCACCGCCGAGCCGGAGATTGTCCAGATAGAATGATAAACCGGCTGGCCCGTCGAACACTAGTTCGAGTGTGCCAAACGGGCGGGACTCTTGATAGATTTCATTGACCCGCGGAAGGTAGTCAGCGGCAGAGAAAGTACTATTGAACGATCCAGTCTGGCCAAACCCCGCAATCGTGTCGACCACTTTACCATCGATCAGAATCGTGAGCACTCCCCCCGAGCCGAAACCATAGTCGAAACCCAGGCTGAACGTGGATCCTTCAGCGCCAAGCAGTGCCGAAATGCTAACGGGAGAGGCCGTATTCATCTGCATGATCGCGTCATAAAATGCCTGGTCGTCAGCGTAAGGCACGCCCGGACTCTCGAAGTCATTCAGGCCAATCTCCGCTTTGATCGCGTCGGTGATTTTCGTGTGGTAAGACCGCTTTCCGTCGGCAAAAAAGACGCTCGGGTCATATCGATAACCGTTGAACAGGACGTCGTTGCCAGCACTGTCTTTCACGTAAATGTCGTTGGCGTTGTTAAGATCGAAAAAGGCACCGTAGGAGGTGATCCCAATCACTTCCCAGCCATTTGCGGTGTTGATAAACATGGGGCCGCCGCTGTCCCCTGGCGCGGTAACCGTCTCGTTGAAGTTAGAGGGATTGCCCCGGCCGATCACCGTACCAGGTGAATCGAATTGAGTAATGATCAGAGGTTCATCTGCAGCATTGCCAAACGGATTAAATCCATCCCGGATGTCAAACCGCTCGAAACGGTCATTCAGGCCAGCACGCTTCGTAGCCGGCGGCACGTACCAATTACTGCTGGGATAGTTGTCGCGAATATACTCGTCATAGTTGAGCGCGCCCCCTTCAAATCTACCGTCGGTTTTGAAGGGCGCCAGCTGTGGATCGATGTTGGTCGAACCATAGCCGTAGCTTCCGTAGCCTACGATTACAGGGAACTGAAATCCGTTTAGCGCCCGAACATCCCCGGGTGAATAAAGGGTCGTTGGCGTCTCGAGCGCGGCGCCCAACGTACCGGTGTTGTAGATCTGTAGTAGCGCCCAATCTGAACCGGCATTCGAAGGGTTGGGATTAGCCTCCCAACTTGGGTTAAGATAAGCAGCGGTAAATCGGTAGGTATTGTTAACATGATCCAGATCAGAACCCGTAACAAAACTGAACTTCTCCAAATTGCTTCGAAGGTCGTATGGCTTACCGTTACTAACTCCACGAACACAATGTCCGGCAGTCAGTACTGTGTAGGCGTTGATTAGTGCTCCCGTGCAGCTCTGCTGAAGCGCACCAACCTTTGTCCCATAAACCATCGCACCAACGGCTTGGAAGCGTGCCTGATTTGCAATGGCCTGATTGCGGATCTCTTTGGTCCCATTTGCGGCTCCGCGATTTATCGTTCCCACCGGCCCGTGAAGCTCGACATCATAGGCGCTCCCGGTCATCACTATGGCAGCAACGGGCTGCGCAATAAAGATAAGCGGTAATGCACAAGGAAAAGCGATTTTGCTCATGACATTTACCCCACACCGAAATGTTGATTCTTTTTTAGCCGTGGATCCGGCACAGTCTGTACATGCTCAACGCTGTAGACAATTTATGGTTAACCGTATCGGCGGGTTCTCCAATTACTATTTGTGGGTATCTCATGAACGAAGGTATTGCCGCTTTGTAGCGACCGTCGCTCGTGGGGGCGGTGAGGCGGAAGTCGTGACGCCTGCGCGTTACTCTTCATCCTCTGCTTTGAGAACAAACTCACTAGCGGCGCCTCGATCACGTCGACGTTCGCTGCGTCGGCGCGACGATTGAATACCTGGCCTATAGACTCAAGCACCTCAGGGATCGCGCCACCCGTTTCCGTCATTTTGAACTGCACACGCTTCGACTGGAGCACGCCGTTCAAACCGTGCTGATCTGCAACCGGCTGAAGTACCTGTAGTGTTCGTTTCAGCAGTAAATCGGGAAGGGGAAAGGAGACGGCGCCTCGAATAGTCCGAAGGCTCCCAGTACTCCGCCGCCAACGGTTGCCCCGCCGTCGAATCGTGGCTGAGATGACTACATCACCTGGCCGCCCTCCCAAGCCCTATATCCCGGATTCTGTCACTCCGAAGCCACCGGCGCCGGCGCCAACTCCGGCTCCGCCACCACCGCCGCCTGGGCGGGGTTAGCCGCAACGTGCCGCATACTGATGCGGCGGATCCTGACAGCGGGAATGTACGTGATCCTCACGCCTTCAGTTTCATGTCTTATGGCGGCGTTTATCATTACGTTGCCTTGGGGGTCTTCCTCGTCAGTGACATAAAGAGCGATGTCTCCGTTCATCCCCAACGTGCATGGGCCGAACGGGTCCTTGGTGAACGGTCGCAGGTCGGCACAGTTCAGCCATGTTCCGTCGTCCATTAGTACGGACATCTGTGACACGGGATATCGACTGTTGTGAAGGGCCACTGTGAGCCAGGCGCTCGGCGCATCGTCTGCCCAGCTTATGTCTGCTTGCCGCAAGAGCGCCTTGCACCAACCAATCCCAAACCTCCGCCAGGCGAGGCCGGCGCATATGGAGGCAACAAGCGCCAGAATTATTGACCATGTAGGCGACAGGCGCGCAGTCAGGAACAGTACGCAGGTTGCGATGAGGCCAAATGCAATCGCCCGGAAAGCGATGTCCATTCCCTTGGGTGTTCGCGGATGCCAGCATAGGCCAGCATATATGCAGCATAGCCGCTCCCCAAGGAGACTTGTATCTGCCACGGCAGCGAAAGCAGCTTTTCATCCATTCGTCACCTATACAAACATTGGCTGTTCACGCGACTACTGGATGCAGCCGGCCCTCAAAAGGCTCTAGGCTCGGCAGCATTCCGCAGGACATGCCTTTCGTCACAAGCATCCTTCCACATATTCGATACTCGTTGTGCCGACGGAGATGCTTTCGACAATGCCCTTCACGATCGCAAACTTGATCCCGCGCTCACCGCCCGGTTCATAGTAAAAGAGCATCTTGTCGGGTGGGCTGGTATAGATGTTCGGCAGCTGCTTGAGGCTGCTGTATTTTGCCCGGACAGCTGATTCTCGATCACCCAGCCGAACACCCCGGTCTGTCTCGAAGTTCGGCATACCTTTATGCCGGTAGACCTCGACAGTGGTCACGTTCCCCTGCTCGACAAGCATGCCGAGGTTCTTGGGTCCTCCAACGACTTCGTAACTCAGGCACGATCCCTCGCCCGCATCGGTATAGTGTCCATCATCCCTAATTTTGAGGCCTGAAGCGAGTTGCGCCGAGCCGGTGGAGACACCAGTTTCGATGCCTGCCCAGCCGAATGGTGTCAGCACATGGCAGGATGTTCCCCGGCATTTCGCGACATCGGCCGGAGGGGCGACGTTTTTGGCAGCCATTGGAGAAGGTACCGACGGAGCAACCGGGCGTGCGGCCGGTGGAGTGGCCGCTGATGCGATCGGCTTAGCCTCAGGCCTGGCGAAAATGTAGGCTGCCGTGACAATTACAGCCGGCAACGCCAGCGCCATCACGAATGCCAGCCGCCTTGGTCGCGGCGTGGCACCGGGAAGCTGCCTTGGTGGCGCGGCAAAAGATGAAGCTGCTGGCTCGGGCGCAAGCGTCGCGTCATAGGCTGAGCGCGCTCCTGGGTCACGCAGCACCGTATAGGCCTCATTGATCTCCTTTGATCGCCGTTCGGCCTCTTCATTGGCGCCCTTGAAGCGGTCGGGATGGTATCGGCGCATCATTGCCCGATATGCGGCGTCGATGACGTCGGCCTCCGCTGTTCGAGCGACGCCCAGGATTTCGTAATAGGTCATCGATCAGTCGTCCCCACGCCCCAAACGCACATGGTGGTTGGTGGCCGTCCCCTTCGCATACGCGATTGACAGAAGCGCGCTTCGCGCAACTTCTGCACATGGGGCAAAATACTAATTTCGAAAAGGGCGTTCTGCTAGGGTCGGCTCACGATCAGCTGCCACTGGATAGCTAGACTCATACGACCGATGTTGGCCGTTTTCTGCCCGTAAGGTTTCAGGCGTGTCAAACGGGTTAGCCGACGTTCGCGCCACAGGTCGACGATATCAGGAGGCGCCTCTGTTCCAGCCATTCGGTTTCAGCAACCGAGCTAGCTAAAAGGGTGACATTCGCTCAAACGACCTTCGCGTTGTGATTCAAGTGAGCCTCGAAGAGCCGAGAGCGAAGCAGACGACTTTTGTCATTCATGTTTGCAGTCGACAAAGGCTGATATAGGAGCGCCCTATGTCTGACTCTTCGATCTATTTTTTGAACACAAAGAGGTAGATGCCATGGCCGGCCTGGTGAGCGACCCGGCGCGGCAGGCGCACGACACGTTTCGGGGCTATATCTACCAGATTCTGCGCAGCATCCTGGTCTGGCTGGAGCTTGGTGACGAGGAGCAACTCTTTCTCGAAGGCGCCGAAGATCTCGACCGGGTCGACCATACGGTCGCCTTAACCGTGCAAGTCAAAGATACGGTCGGCTCTGGCAACATCACCTTGCGTACACCCTCGGTTGTCGAGGCGATCAACAATTTCTGGTCTCATCGCACCCGCAATCCCGGAGTGACCATCCGGTTTCGCTATGTCACCACATCCGGCATTGGTGTGGAGCAAGGCGCGCCCTTTGGCACCGGACGTGGAGGGCTCGACCTCTGGAATGCGCTGCGAACCTCCGGCTCCGGGGATGAGAGGGATGACCAAATAAGGTTGATCGCCGACTTTCTCCTCGGCGAAGGCAATTTGTCGAGCCCGGTGAAAGAGCGTTTCACCGACGCCAGCCCCGCCGAGCTTCTCGAGGAGATCATCAGCCCGATCGAGTGGCTGGCGGGACAGCAGGATGGCGATGCGCTGGTGCGCCAGATCAAGGATCGCCTCGTCATTCATGGCACTGCGTCATCGATACCACCGGCAGATGCGGAGCTAGTCTTTGACGCGCTCTACACTGCCGCGTTCGATGCAGCGAAACAGAAGGATGGTGCTCCTCTCACCCGCGCACAGTTTCTGCGCATCTTCGCGAGCGCGACCGGCGTCCATGTGCCCAAGCAGGATTTGCTCGCCTTATTGCGCGCCGCGATGTCACGGGGCGGCGCCGACATCACTGTGCAAGCGCAGCCGCTCATCCTCGAAGGCCCCCCGCCGCTTCCCCATCCATATTTCCGCCGAACGACCCTCGAGCAGACGCTTGAGGCCGGCCTATCAGCGGGAGCGGTCCTGCTCCACGGATCGACCGGCTCGGGTAAGACGCTCAACGCCGCAAGCACCTTCGCCGGGCGCGATCCGCTCTGGCTTACCTTGCGCGATCTCACCCCCGCCGAAGTGAAGACACGCCTTCTCGCTGCAACCGAGCTGCTGCGTGCCGAAGGCGTGGCTAGGATATTGGTCGTCGACGATCTCGACACGCTGTCGGACCTGCGGTCGATCGAGGGCGCGCTCGGAACCCTTCGACACTGTCAAAGCGCGCTGGGAGGACAGCTCATCATCACGGCGGATCGTCAGCTGCCCGAGCGGCTGGCGCAAGCGGTCCAGTTGGAGCCGGCGCGCGAATTCCGGATGCAGCCCTTTGACGCGGGTGAAATCGAGGTTTTCCTGCGCGAGGCCGGCTGTTCCGGCGAGCGTGCCGCACTCTGGTCGAAGCTGCTCGAGCTATCGACATTGGGTCACCCGCAACTCGTCAGCGCGCGCGTGCGCACATTGCGAGCAAAGGCGTTTCCGGAACCAGAAGCGTCCGACCTGCTCGGCACCGCAGATGATGTCGATCGCATCAAATTCGGAGCCCGGCGACTGATCGCGGAACTTCCGGACGGTGCGCAAGAACTGCTTTTGCGGGCGAGCTTGATGACGGGCCGCGTCACACGCCAGCGCCTTATGGCTATTGGCCGTCTGCAGGAAGCAATTCCCGAGCCCGGCGCCGCGGTCGACATTATCGCCGGACCTTGGCTCGAAATGACCGATGATCGGGAGTTTCGCGTATCGCCTCTGGCGCGAGGCGCGGCCGAACACCTACGCGGTCAAGACTGGACCAAGGCGATGCACGGGCAGCTTGCCTGGACCTATCTTCTCGACCGCACAGTGAGTCCCTGGGATATCTCAGCGATCCTGATGCACTGCTATATAGCGGGCACGGCAGGTCCGCTCGTGTATGTCTCGCAAGGCATGTTCTCGGCGAGCGACGAAACCTGGACCGCGGTGGGCGAGGCGTGCAGCCTCTACACGGCGCTCGGTCTGGACGCGCGCAATCCGCTTCCGTTCATTAAACCGATCGATGTCTTCGTGTTTCGCATCCTCCAATATCGCATCGCTGCCGAGACCGACGTAGACACCGCGATGCGCATTGCCGTGAAGATCGAAGAGGAGTTCGCTGCGGCGCCGGACGACGATCCGCGCCGCTTCTTCCGATTCCTCTATCTCAGCCAATTCCTGTCGATCGTGAAGGTTCACTATCCGATCACACTGGTCGTTGCCCGCGCGCTCGAATTTTTCGACGTGGCGAGAGCGATTGAGACAAGCCTACCCGATCGCATGGCCCAAGCAGGCTTGGAGGCGGACAAGGATCTTCCCGCCGGCGGCTATGCGCAGTTCGCGTCGCTGCGCCTGTTCAGCCACATTCAGGATATCGACGAGTTCGACGCGCTCTTCGAAGCCTTGAAAGCACGTACACCAGAAGACGCGCGAGCTTTGCTCGAATCCATTGGCCTACCGGACGACATGTCGTCGGTCCTTGTTGAACGGTTGTGGCTCGTCCAGCACAATATGAAGGACGGTGGGTGGGGACCATTCAGGGACAAGCTGCGCGTCGCTTTCAACTTCAGCGTGCAGGTTGGCGCGAATAGCATGGCGCGGGCGATCGCGCCGGTCCTTCTGCGCACCATCAACGAAGATTTGGGCGATGCAGCTGGCGCAGTGGCGGAAGCGAGACAGATCGGGCCCGCGGTGGGGGATGACCCGATCTATCTCTGCGCGCTGGCGAAGGCCACAAGCGATGCCGGAGAATATCCCAAAGCCAAAGAGATTTGGCGAGACACTCTGCCGCGTTGGCCAAAGGCCGACGATGATATCGGAAGCGCCTTTGCTCATCGTACCGCCGCGATCGCATCGGGACGCCATGGCGATTGGCTGGACGCGGCAAGCTACTTCGATACTGCAAAGCGTCTGGTTGAGGACGGAAGTCGGCCGACCTTCACGATTGGCCTCACCATCGATGCGGCCTTGGCACGGTTCATGGCCGGGCAGCGCGGCGAGGCCTTAGCAGAATTCGGGGCTGTGGTGGCAGCGCTCGAACCCCTGCAAGCCGACTATGACCGAGAGCCTTTGCTATCACTGCAACGCCGAACGGGCGGCGTCCTTTCTGCGACCGCTGGCTGGACCGCCGGCGAACGGACGGACAAGGAGATGTCTAGGCTTGTCGGGCTCTGCAGCAATCTCGACCCGTTCGAAACGGACGCATCCGTTGCGCCGCCGCTCGACACGCTTCGGCTCGACCTCATTCGGTTGGAGTTGGCCTGCGGCGCATCCCTCGATGGATCACTGAGGGAAGCGCCGAAATTGCGCGCGAGCCCGATCATGTCATTCCGCGCGGGCGGCGGGCCCGTGCTCTTTACGCTCGCGCAACGCACGCTCGATTTCAGTGATGTCGTTGCCGATGGCCTGAGACAGCTCGATGCCCTAGCAATGCTCGCCGAGCAGATCGCGGCGGACGATCGCGACGTCATGCGTGAGGATGATGGCAAGCCGAGGACCTGGTCGGCGGGCGCTGATGAGCTGCTCATCGGCAATATGATCGTGGCGGTGTTCGGCCTGGCCGCAGCGAACGAACTGGATCGCCTACCGCTGGCGCGATGGCGGGCCGATGGCGCGACGCATCCGCAAGGTGGCCGGGTCGTGCAATTGGTCAACCATCTCGAAGGCCTGTTCGTCACCGGGGCGATCGAGCCATGGGCGACCGTGCTTAAATGTCCGTCAAGCGACTGGTCGCATCACGCGGCATCGGCCCTTGCAGCGACCTTGCTGGAAAGGCTCGCGCCGGACGCGTTGCTTGTCGCGCAGTCGCTCTGGGTCCCTTATCTCAAGCAGGCGCATCTCGCGCCGCTTGTCGTCCACTATCTGGAATATCTGGTGACGCGGCAGTGGCGCGCGGTCGTAGCGATGCCCGCCTTGTTCGGATCAGCCGCGCCATCGCTTTCGCCGCTGCTCGCGGCCCTCGCTGGCCCCGGCGAGGGTTGGCCAAAGGTTCGGACGGTGCTCCAAGCCGCGCTCTTAGCTGTGCCGTTGGCTGTCGATGACAATGCGAGGGTGACGATCGAGGGGATGGATCTCTGACGGCCGCCCCTCTTAGCCCATACTCGGTCGGCTCCGGATGCGACCGAAGCCCCAGCCCGCGAACGAGCGGCAGCTTGCGGGATAGCCGTTCTAAACTGCTGAGCAATGTACACTGCTCGAGTTCGCGAGCCGTCGTCTGCCTGAAAAGCTAAACGGCGACTTTTGGGAAATTCGAACGCGCGTCAGAACGACCAACATTGGCGCTAAGTCGCCTTACTCAGCTCCGCCACTAACGTTCCTTAATAGCCGGAAAGGCTGAAGGCGCTTACGCTTTTGCTCGTCACCTAATTGACACGGCGCCCCTTGAACCAGCGCAACCATCGCCTAAATTTTTCATGCCGGATGCCGATTAGGGTCCCGGCGGACACAGAGGGCGCCGGCTCTCTTGCCGGCGCTTCTCATCCACAAATTGCTCGATGGAGGATTTGGAAATGAGAACCAACTTCGACTTTACACCCTATAGGCGGTCCACGGTCGGCTTCGATCGGCTCTTCAACATGCTTGAAACCGGGATGCGGGACGATGACGGCTATCCGCCGTTCGACATCGTCAAGGACAGCGAGGACAGCTATCACATCATGCTCGCGGTCGCCGGGTTCAGGCCGGACGAGATCGAACTCATCGCCCAGCAGAACCAGCTCTCCGTCACCGGCAAGCGTGCCGAGGAAAAGGACGAGGGCCAATATCTGCATCGCGGGATCGCCGCGCGGTCGTTCGAACGCCGCTTCCAGCTGGCCGATTTCGTCGAGGTGCGCGACGCACGCTTCGAGGATGGGATGCTCAAGATCACGCTGCAGCGGGTGGTCCCGGAGACGATGAAGCCACGGCGGATCGATATCCGCGCCGGCTCGGCGACCAGCGATCAGCCCGAGGCGGCCCGGATCGAGGCGCCGGGCGCTGGACAAAATCGGGCCGCGTAAGATCTAAAATGTGCTTGCGGACACCGTCCTAACGGCGCCGGACGATTAGGTGCGACCGACTAAAAGGACGGAAAACAGCCGTTCCCGTGTTCCCAAGGCTGTTTCGGGAACGCGGGAACGATTAGGTATAATTGAACAATATCAACGGGTTAACGTTCCCGAGTAGTCCGGGAATGGCTTCATTGGGCCGCGGTAAAAAGGGCGGATTTCAGCCATATATTGACCATTCCCGTTCCCGTTCCCGCTAGAGAGAGAGTGTGGGTCTGCGAGCCCACATCTCTCCTGCTCTATAGCGATGGTACAGATGGGAATGGAGAAGGCTCGGAAACCAAGAGATCGGCAAACAGCCTGGCATGCAACGCGGCGCGGTCAAGCCTCCTCGGCGAAGCTGTAGAGATAGCACATGCGGGTAGCTCCGCCCGGCACTAGCAAGCGCGTCCGGCGATTGTAGCCGTGCCGCTGCACCGGTATCTTGTAGCGAGTGAGGACGCCCTTCGCATGGAGGCGGCGGAGCACGCGGTTCGCGATGCGTCGCGGTAGCTGGCAGGCAATCGTGACTTCTCGCAGGAGGACCGGCCCGTCGACACTGACGATATACTCCAGCACTGCGTCCTGCACGATTGGCGGGTTGCGCCACTCCCCAAGGTGGGAACCGGTCGGGTCGCTCTGCATTGCTCGCTCCTGCTAATTGGGCGGGCGCGAGAATCGGCTATTCTACAGGGGATGTCCAGCCGACCGAACGCGAAACGGCCGACTACCGGGATTGTTGGGGGCGTGCGGGGGCGGTAGCGCCCCGACATCCCGCAAGTGTCAGCCGTCAGCGCCCGCCGCACGGGCTGTTCGCGCGACCTGCATATCTATCACGTCCGCGCTCGGCGCCGCTGGCGTTAACGATCCGGTGATGCGACCGACCTCTTCAGCCCAGCGAATGAGGGCGGTTCGCTTTTCATCGGCATAGTTGTGGCGCTGATACACGCCGACAATGCCGCGCTTCGAGCCGCTGACGTGGTTCAGGATCGCTTCCGTGACGGGCAGGGGGACGCCAAGCCGTTCGCATCCTGTTGCCAGCGTCCGCCGCAGGTCATGATAGCGCCACGGCGCCACGGTCATGGCTGTGGCGCTCCCCGCTTCGGCGGCTTCCTTTTCGGCAAGTTTGGTGATCAGCCCATCCAAATGCCGTTTTGTTTTAGAGAAGCCGGAGACTGAAGTTTCGCCGGTGGTCGTGAATACCAGTTGCGCCTTCGACGCCCTCTTTGTGGCGCTCTGCAGCACCTCCCAGGCAAGAGGGCTCAATGGCACGAGGTGGGTCAGTTCGTTTTTCGTCCGGCTTTTCGGGATCGTCCAGACGCGGCTCGCGCTGTCGATTTCCAGCCAGGTCATTCCGGCAACCTCCCGGAGCCGCTGGCCGGTCAATATAAGAAGCCGCACGAGAGGGCCGAATGGTTCCGCTAGGTCGTGCGATGCCAGCCACACCAGCCTTAGTTCGGTGTCGCGCAACGTATGGTCTCTGGGGTTGCCCACGTTTTCGGCAGGCTGCGGAAGGCCAGCCATGGGCGATGCAGCGATCGTATCGCGCGCCACTGCCCAGGCGAAGAACGTCTTCAGCGCCTTGTGAGCCTTGTTGGCGGCAGATCCGTTCCGCCCTTCGACCTTGTCGAGAAGAGCGTTCACGTCGGTTTTGCGAATGTCGGTCACTAGCAAGTCGCCGAAATGCGGCTTGAGATCGCGCGCGAAGATGCTCTCTACTTCCTTGGAGCGCTTCTGGCCGGCCACGCGCTTTTTGAGATAGGTGTCGGCATATGCCGAGAAACCTAGCAGGCTTGCGGTCGCTGACTGCCGCTTGGCTTGGTCGGCGGCCTCGCGCTCCCTTTCGATCGGGTCTATGCCGGATCGAACCATCTCCAGAAGATCAGTGGCCCGTTCGCGCGCTCGCTCAGGTGTCCAGGGCGAGCCGTGACGCCCGATGGTGTAGCGCTTGGTTGGCGAGGCCCGGCCTTCCATTCGATACTGGAGAAGATAGGTGGCACGAGCCAATGGGTCTCGCACGCCGGCCGCGCTGATACGAACACCAAATCCTTTAAGGTCGCTGTCCCACAGGTAGGCGGTCGCATCCGCCTTGATCGCGGCTTCTATCGTTCGCTTACTGATTTTGACGACCGCCACGTTTCGCCTCCGATCGGGGATAGGGCCAATCTGAAATCACCCTACAATCACAATAGCGGAAACGTTCTGAACAATCCAATACCAAAACAGTCGGAAAAGGCGGAAAACTGGATCATTCTAAATCATTCGGAACTGCCATAATCACGTGCATTCCGGCCTGTCACGCCGGAGGTCGCGGGTTCGAGTCCCGTCACTCGCGCCATATCCCTTATAAGATCGGCGATAATCGCCCTTTTTGGGATAGGGCGCTCAGGCGCGCCATCTTCCGGTTTCCATCCAGATCAGCAGTGGCCGCATCGGCGCGATCCATATGATGCCGCTCACGATATAGACGATCGGCTGCATCCAGCCGGGCAGCGCCCCGATCCACGGCGACAGGCTGGCTATGATCGCCGCCCAGAGCGTGATGATGACAAGGATAAGCAACATTCCGGCGGGTTTGCGCCAGCTGGGTTGAGTGTTCATGTCAGCGTCCCTGTCCTTCATAAAACGCGGCTTCCGTAACGACGAGATCGAGCCGCAGATCGAGCGGCTCCACCGGCAGGCGCTCCACCATCTGCACTGACCAGGCCAGGCCGATGCGCAGGGCATCCGGATTGGCGGCAAAGGCCCGGTCGTAGAACCCGCCGCCCTGTCCCAGCCGGTCGAGCGCGCTGTCGAAGCCGACGAGCGGGGCGATGATGACGTCCGGCGTCACGGTGGGCGCCTCGGGCGGGGGCTGAAGCATGCGGAAAGGGCCGGGCAGCAGGAGCCAATCGGGATGCCAGGACGCAAAGGCCATCGTCCGCCCATCGGATTCGATGCGGGGCAGGGCCAGCCCGTGGCCCAGTCGGGCGAGCTGGTCCGCGATCGCGCTGGTGGGCGCCTCGTCGCCGGTCGCGTGATAAAGCGCGACGGTCCCTCCGCTCGGCAGTCTGCGCAGGACAGGGGAGGGCAGTACGCGAAAGGCAAGCGCGCGCACCGATGGCGCTAGCGTAGCTGTAAAGCGGGCGCGGCGATCACGCAGGATGCGGCGCAGCGCCGCCTTGGACACTCCGGACGAGCCATTACCGTTCAGCGTGTCCATGTTCGACCGATCCCGAAACTATGCCCCCTTGCGGGATAGGAGGGTGACGGGACCGCCATGGCCGTTTGCAGGAAAATCCTCTGACGCCTCAACGTCAGGTGGGGACCATGTGACACGGACCGGAATCCGGACAGGGACAGCCCCCTTGGATGTGATATCGCCTCAGGGATGTTCGCATAAGCGCGCACCGGGCAGTACCCGTCGTCTGTCAATCTAGGTCGCGGCCAGCTCAGCTGCAAGCCCCTGTCCAATCATCTCCAACCGTTCGGCCAGTGCATCCAATATAGCCAGCGTTGCGGGATCGTCCTCCGCAGGCGGGCTTGGGGCCGCTGCCTGGCGTCCCGGCGCCTGTGCGTCGGACAGGTCATCCGCAAGCAGGAGCGCGGCAAACAGGAACTGCCGCACTTCCGTAAGACCCGGGCTGGACTGTTTGACCTTGTCGACACGGTCGCCGATCATCCGGGCGAGCTGGTGCAGGCGCTGCTCCTCGCCGTCGCGGCAATTCACGGCATATTGGCGCCCGGCGATGGAGAGTTGCACTTCAGCCATTGCGCTGCCCCTTCTGGAGATCGTCGATCAGGGCATCGAGGGAGCGGAGCGCGGCCACCGCCTTGTCATGCGAAAATGGATCGACAAGCGCCGGATCGCCCTGCGGCGGCGCGGGTGCCGGATCGAGCGCCCTCAGCCGGTCGACCTCCGCTGCATGGGCCTTTGCCCGGGCGTTGGCCTCCGCAATGTCTCGCGCTTGGTCGCGGGTCCGGCTACGGGCCTTCTCCACGGTTGTTTCCAGGCGGCTGATCGCGCGTTCGATCCGGCCAATTGCCTGCATCATGCGGTCGCTGGTCATGCGCGGTCCATATCACGCGGCCACGGCAATGCAAAAGGCATGGCAAAAGAGATATGGGGACAAAAGCGAATCTGAACGGCGGAACAGCGCATGATCGCGCCCCATGGTTGACGCTGAGGCCTTCTGGCGACAAACGGAGCGCGCGCGAATCACCCTCGGCCCGGCGGGCGGGCATATCGATTTTCGTTCAATTCTGGCGACGATGGGGTCAACAGCAAAGCATGACTATTTCCGACCAAGCACTGTCATCGGCCATTCGCGTGCTCGCCATGGATGCGGTGCAGGCCGCCAATAGCGGCCATCCCGGCATGCCGATGGGCATGGCGGACGTTGCGACGGTGCTTTTCCGGGACGTGCTGAAATATGATCCCGCCGCGCCCGACTGGGCGGACCGGGATCGCTTCATATTGTCGGCCGGGCATGGCTCCATGCTCATCTACGCGCTGCTGCACCTGACCGGCTACGCGCGCCCGACCATGGACGACATCCGCAATTTTCGGCAGCTCGGCAGCCCGTGCGCTGGCCATCCGGAGAATTTCGAGCTGGCCGGGATCGAGGTCACAAGCGGCCCGCTTGGGCAGGGTTTGGCCATGGCGGTCGGCATGGCGGTCGCCGAGCGGCACCTCAACGCGACATTCGGGGCGGATCTGGTTGATCACCGCACCTGGGTCGTTGCGGGCGACGGCTGCCTGATGGAGGGGCTCAACCACGAAGCGATCGGCCTTGCCGGGCATCTCGGCCTGGGCCGCCTCAATGTGCTGTGGGATGATAACCGCATCACCATCGACGGCGACACCGACCTTTCCACGAGCGAAGACGTGATGGCCCGCTATGCCGCCACCGGCTGGCATGTGACGGCCTGCGACGGGCATGATTTTGCCGATATTCATCGTGCGCTGGACGAGGCCCTGACGGACGATCGCCCTTCGCTGGTGGCTTGCCGCACGATCATCGGCAAGGGTGCGCCCAACAAGCAGGGCAGCCATAATGTTCATGGCGCGCCGCTTGGCGCCGACGAAATCGCAGCGGCCCGCCAGGTCCTGGGCTGGGAATTGCCACCCTTCGAACTGCCCGCCGATGTACTGGCCGCATGGCGCGGTTTCGGCGCGCGCGGTGCGCATGCCCATGCTGCTTGGAACGATCGCGTCAAGGCGCACGGCAAGGCCGCCGAGTTCAAGCGGCGCATGGCCGGGGAACTGCCCGCCGATTCCGGCATCGATGCCCATATAAAGAGCCTCATCGCCGCACCGCAGAAGATCGCGACGCGCAAGGCCAGCGAGATCGCACTCGAGGCGCTGACCGCCCATGTGCCCGAGATGATCGGCGGATCGGCTGACCTCACCGGCTCCAACAACACCAAGACCAAGGCGACGCCGCCGCTGACCCGCGACGACTATGCCGGGCGCTATGTCTATTACGGCATTCGCGAGTTCGGCATGGCCGCGGCGATGAACGGCATGGCGCTCCATGGCGGGGTTATCCCCTATGGCGGTACCTTCCTCGTCTTCTCAGACTATTGCCGCAACGCGATCCGCATGTCGGCCATCCAGCAGGCGCGGGTCATCTATGTGATGACGCATGACAGCATCGGCCTGGGCGAGGACGGCCCGACCCACCAACCGGTCGAGCATGTCATGTCGCTGCGCCTGATCCCCAATCTGGAGGTGTTCCGGCCCTGCGATGCGGTCGAGACCGCCGAATGCTGGCAGCTCGCCCTTGAAAATGCCGACAAGCCGTCGGTGCTGGCGCTGACCCGCCAGAACCTGCCGCAGCTCAGGACGAGCGGCGGGATGGCGAGCGCGCAGGGCGCCTATCGCCTCCGGGACGCCGCCGCGCCGCGCAAGGTTGTGATCGTCGCCACCGGATCCGAGGTTGAGATCGCGGTAAATGTGCGTGACATGCTGGAGACAGCGGGTATTGGCGCCGACGTCGTCTCGATGCCGTCATGGTCGCGCTTCATGGTACAGCCACAGGGCTATCGCGATGATATACTGCCGCATGACGTGCTGCGGGTTTCGATCGAGGCGGGCACGACATTCGGGTGGGAAGCGATCACCGGGATATTCGGACTTCGCTTCGGCATCGACAGCTTTGGCGCATCGGCCCCCGCCGATGTCCTCTACGACCATTTCGGCCTCACGGCCGCGAAGATAGCGCCGCAAATTCTTGCCGCGCTTGGACACCACTAAGGGAGTACACATCCGATGGCAGTCAAGGTTGCAATCAATGGGTTCGGTCGCATTGGCCGTCTGGTCGCGCGCGCGATCCTGGAGCGGACCGATCATGATCTGGACCTCGTTGCAATCAACGACCTGGCCGACGCCAAGTCCAACGCGCTCCTCTTCAAGCGCGACAGCGTCCATGGGCCGTTTCCGGGTTCGGTCGAGGTCGATGGTGACGCGATCGTGGTCAACGGCAAGCGCATCGTCGTGACGGCCGAGCGGGATCCCGCCAAGCTGCCGCATGCCGAGCTTGGCGTCCAGATCGCGCTCGAATGCACCGGCTTCTTCGCCGACAGGGAAAGCGCCGCCAAGCATCTGAGCGCAGGCGCCAAGCGCGTGGTCATCTCCGCGCCGGCCAAGGGTGTCGACAAGACCATCGTCTATGGCGTCAATCACGAGACGCTGACCGCCGCCGACACGGTCATCTCCAACGCGAGCTGCACCACCAACTGCCTCGCGCCTCTCGCCAAGGTACTAAACGATGCGATCGGCATCGAGCGTGGCCTGATGACCACGATCCACAGCTATACGAACGACCAGAAAATCCTTGACCAGATCCACAGCGACATGCGCCGTGCACGCGCCGCTGCCATGTCGATGATCCCGACCACGACCGGCGCCGCGCGCGCAGTGGGCGAGGTTCTGCCGGAGCTGAAGGGCAAGCTTGACGGATCGGCGATCCGCGTGCCGACCCCCAATGTCTCCATCGTCGACCTCACTTTCACGCCCGGGCGGGACACCACGAAGGACGAGGTGAATGCGCTCCTGAAGGCGGCTTCGCAAAGCGGTCCGCTTAAGGGCATCCTCGCCTATTCGGACGAACCGCTGGTGTCGATCGACTATAACCATTGCCCGGCCAGCTCGACCATCGACAGCCTGGAGACTGCGGTGATCGACGGCAAGCTCGTGCGCGTGCTGAGCTGGTACGACAATGAATGGGGCTTCTCCAACCGCATGGTCGACACGAGCGGCGTGGTGGCTGGGCTTCTCTGAAACTAACCCGTTCGGGCTGAGCGAAGTCGAAGCCCACTACCGAGCGGAGCGAGGTCAGCCTCGTCTCCGCTCGGCTTTACCCTTCGACTTCGCTCAGGGCGAACGGAGGCATAGTGAGGCTGATCATGGCGAAACCCTACAAAACCCTCGATGACATGGGCGATATCACCGGCAAGACCGTGCTGGTGCGCGAGGACCTGAACGTCCCCATGTCCGACGGCGCGGTGAGTGACGACGCGCGGCTGCGCGCTGCCGCACCGACCATCCTCGAACTTGCCGATCGCGGCGCAAAGGTCTGCGTGCTTGCGCATTTTGGCCGGCCCAAGGGGCAGAAGTCGCCGGACCTGTCGCTCTCGCTGGTCAGCCAGGCGCTGGCCAGGGTGCTGGGGCGGCAGGTGCAGTTCATCCCCGATTGCGCCGGGCAGGACGCGATCGACGGCGTTGCAGTGATGCGCGGCGGCGACATCGCCATCCTCGAGAATACGCGCTTTCACGCTGGCGAGGAAAAGAACGCTCCCGCGCTGGTCGATGCGATGGCAGCGGTCGGCGACCTCTATGTAAACGACGCCTTCTCCGCCGCGCACCGCGCCCATGCCTCCACCGAGGGGCTCGCGCACAAGCTGCCCGCCTTTGCCGGGCGCAGCATGGAGAAGGAACTCGACGCGCTGCAGGCGGCGCTCGGTACGCCCGTCAAGCCGGTCGCGGCCGTTGTCGGCGGGGCCAAGGTTTCGACCAAGCTCGATGTTCTCAATAATCTCGTGACCAAGGTCGATCACCTGATCATCGGCGGCGGCATGGCCAATACCTTCCTCGCCGCGCGCGGGATCAATGTCGGCAAGTCGCTGTGCGAGCATGACCTCGCCGACACGGCCCGCGCGATCCTCGATGCCGCTGACAGGGCCGGATGCATCATCCACCTGCCCTATGACGTGGTTGTCGCGAAGGAATTCGTCGCCAATCCGCCATCCTTGCGGACCTGCAATGTGCACGAAGTTGCTGCCGACGAGATGATCCTCGATGTCGGGCCTGCCGCGGTGGAGGCGCTGGGCGATGCGCTCAAGACCTGCCGCACGCTGGTGTGGAATGGGCCGCTGGGTGCATTCGAGATCCCGCCCTTCGATACTGCGACGGTCAGCCTGGCGCGCACGGCGGCGGCGCTGACCAGGGAAGGCGCGCTCGTCTCGGTGGCTGGTGGCGGCGATACCGTCGCCGCCCTCAACCAGGCCGGCGTCGCGGACGATTTCACCTTCATCTCCATGGCGGGCGGCGCCTTTCTGGAATGGATGGAGGGCAAGGAACTGCCGGGCGTCAAGGCGCTGATGGGGTAGGCGCGGCCATCGCAGGGCGGCGTTCCATCGCGCCGGCAATGTGATCGGGTCGTCGTCACAGGCAGTCGCAAACGGGTGGATATCGTGGTTGAGACTGTCACAGTAACGCGCTAGGCGGCGGGCCAGTTTTCTGCGCTGCGGCCATGGGAATATCCGTGGACGCAGCCAAGTTCAGCTATCACGCTACTAGGAGACAGATTCGAATGACCGACATCGACATGCGCGAAAAAATTTCCAATGGCGCGGGATTCATTGCCGCGCTTGACCAGAGCGGGGGATCTACGCCCAAGGCGCTGAAGGGCTATGGCATCGAGGAAGGCGCCTGGTCGAGCGACGAGGAGATGTTCGGTCTCATCCACCAGATGCGCTCGCGCATCATCACGGCGCCCTCCTTCGGGGGGGACAAGGTGATCGGCGCCATCCTGTTCGAGCGCACCATGGACGGCGAGATCGGCGGCAAGGCCGTTCCGGCGGTGTTGATCGAACGCGGCGTGGTACCGTTCATCAAGATCGACAAGGGCCTGGAAGACGAGGCGAACGGCGTCCAGCTCATGAAGCCCATGCCGGAGCTCGACGCGCTGCTCTCCCGTGCCAAGGCGCTGGGCGTGTTCGGCACCAAGGAACGGTCGGTCATCAACCTCGCCAATCGCGAAGGCATCGCCGCCATCGTCAAGCAGCAGTTCGAGGTCGCACAGCAGGTGCTGGCCCATGGCCTCGTTCCGATCATCGAGCCTGAGGTGAACATCAAGAGCCCCGAGCGCGCCGATGCCGATCAGATCCTGCTCGAGGAGACGCTGAAAGTGCTCGACGCCCTGCCGGGCGACGACAAGGTGATGCTCAAGCTCAGCATTCCCGCCAAGCCGGGCTTGTTCGATCCGCTTGTGGCCCATCCCCGCGTCCTGCGCGTCGTGGCCCTGTCCGGCGGCTTCAGCCGGTCCGAGGCATGTGTTGAACTGGCGAAGAACAAGGGGATGATCGCGAGCTTCAGCCGCGCCCTGCTGTCGGATCTGCGGCATCAAATGTCGGATGCCGAATTTGACGCCTCTCTGGGCTCGGCGATCTCCGAAATTCATGCGGCTTCCACCGTGAAGGCGTAATCACCTCGCTCTGAACTGATTTACGATAGGGGCCGGACATTGCGTCCGGTCCCTTTTGTTTTGGGGTGGCCAGAGCTATGACCCCGTGGACTCAATTGAATTGGAGAGCTGCCATGACCGCCATTCAGGAAATCCCGCTCAAGACCCTACGCGGCGCGCCGACGTCGCTCGCGGATTATGCGGGCAAGGTGCTGCTGGTCGTCAATGTCGCCTCCAAATGCGGCCTGACCCCGCAATATGAGGGGCTGGAGAAGCTCTATACGCAGCAGCGCGACCGCGGCCTTGTCGTCCTCGGCTTCCCCGCCAATGATTTCGGTGCGCAGGAGCCGGGCACCCATGAGGAGATCGAGACCTTCTGCACCGCCAATTATGGCGTCGATTTCCCGATGTTCGAGAAGGTCGTGGCGACCGGGCCGGACAAGCACCCGCTCTACGCGGCGCTGACCAGCGCCATCCCCACCAAGGCAGGCGGCGATCCCGAGGTGTTCCGCGAAAAACTGCGCGGTTACGGCATGACGCCGACCGAAGACCCGGAAGTCCTCTGGAACTTCGAGAAGTTCGTCATCGACCGCTCGGGCAATGTCGTCGCGCGTTTCGACCCGAACACGACGCCTGAGGATCCGGCGCTGCTCGCGGCTATCGACAAGGCGCTCGGCTAAGCCGGACCGGATGGACGAACTCGAACCGCTCGACCCGGGCTTTGCGGACCGCTTCGAGCGGGACGGGAAGCGCCGCCCGCCCTGCCAACTCTACCTGATCTCGCCGCCGCAGATCGACGCGACCTTCGTCGATTCGCTGCGGGCGGCGTTCGACGGCGGGCCGGTGGCGGCGTTCCAGCTCCGTCTCAAGGGGCTGGACGAGCACGCCATCACCCGCCTTGCCGAGCCGTTGCAGCGCCTCTGCGCCGAACGCGACGTCGCCTTCATTGTCAATGACAGCATAGCGCTGGCCAAAAGGCTGGGTGCCGACGGCGTGCATCTGGGGCAGGGGGATGGCGACCCGAGGGAAGCGCGGCAGGTGCTTGGTACCGCCGCACAGATCGGCGTCACCTGTCACGACAGCCGCCACCTCGCCATGGAAGCTGGAGAGGCCGGCGCCGATTATATCGCGTTCGGCGCCTTCTATCCCACCGCCACCAAGGAGACCACACACCGCTCGGATCCCTCCATACTGAGCTGGTGGGTGACGCTGTTCGAGATTCCCTGTGTAGCGATCGGCGGCATCACCGCGGATAATGCCGCGCCACTGGTCAAGGCGGGGGCAGATTTCATCGCGGTCAGCAGCGCGGTGTGGGCGCATCCGCAAGGGCCAGGCGCAGGCGTGGCGGCGTTCAGCGCCGTTCTTGGATCATGAGCCATGCGGACAATTCTTCGCTAGCCAAGGTTCCGGCAGTCACGCTCGGTTTCTGGATTATCAAGATACTGGCAACCACGCTTGGCGAGACCGCGGGTGACACGCTCTCCATGAGCGTCGATCTCGGCTATCTTGTCTCGACGCTCGTCTTCGGCACCATATTGATTGCGCTCGTCGCGGCGCAGATCAGGGCCGATGGATTTCGCCCGCTGCTCTATTGGGCGACGATCATCGCCTCGACGACGGCAGGGACGACACTGGCCGATTTTGCAACGCGCTCGCTGGGCATAGGGTATCCGGGAGGAAGCTTGCTGCTGCTTGCGCTCGTGCTCCTTTCGCTTGCCGGATGGTATGCGGTGCTGGGTTCGATCGCTGTGGAGTCCGTCGCCAGCCCCCATTCGGAGGACTTCTACTGGCTGACGATCACCTTTTCGCAAACGCTCGGCACCGCGCTGGGTGATTGGGTCGCGGACAGCAACGCCATGGGCTATCTGGGCGGCGCGCTGATTTTCGGAGCCGCGCTTGCCGTCCTGGCGCTGGCATGGCGGTTCTCCCGTCTGTCGCATACGCTTCTGTTCTGGGCAGCCTTCATCCTGACCCGGCCACTGGGTGCTACTATCGGGGATTATCTCGACAAGCCCCTCGATCATGGTGGCCTGGCGCTCAGCCGTCCGCTGGCCTCGCTTGCGTTTGTCGCTCTCATCTTCATGCTCATCGGGCTCATTCCGCAGCGGGCGGCGCTGGCTAGCCAGTCACGCTGATCGCCGCCCCTTGCCCTTCGCCCCGCCAGCCGCTAGAGCGCCCACCGGCTCTTTCCAACTTTTGAAACAGGCAGGCTCGCGATGAAGATCAGCGGCGTGGACATTCGTCCCGGCAACAATATCGAATATGAGGGCGGCCTGTGGCGCGCCGTCAAGATTCAGCATACCCAGCCGGGCAAGGGCGGCGCCTATATGCAGGTGGAGCTCAAGAACCTGATCGACGGACGCAAGAACAATGTCCGGTTCCGCTCCGCCGAGAGCGTCGAGCGCATCCGCCTGGACACCAAGGATTTCCAGTATCTCTATGCCGAGGGCGACATGCTCGTCTTCATGGACAAGGAGAATTACGAGCAGATCAACCTGCCCAGCGACCTCGTAGGCGATGCGGCGGCGTTCCTGCAGGATGGCATGGAGGTGACCCTCGAAATGTATGAGGAGCGCCCGATTTCGGTGGCGCTGCCCGATACGGTCGAGGCGACCGTGGTCGAGGCCGACGCGGTGGTGAAGGGGCAGACGGCGTCCGCCTCCTACAAGCCCGCGCTCCTCGACAATGGCGTGCGCGTCATGGTGCCGCCGCACATCGTCAGCGGAACCCGCATTGTCGTCGATGTCTACGAACGCGAATATGTGAAGCGCGCGGACTGATCCAAAGGATAGCCTCTCCCTTTCAAGTTCAGCGGAGTCATGTGCCTCCGCTGAAGGGTTGGGGTGGGTCGCGAGCGCCAGCGAGCGTTCCGGCTTCGCCTCATTGGCTAATGCGAGCGATTGCCTGCGGCAATCGCACCCACCCCCGTCCCCTCCCTTGAAAGGGAGGGGGGAGTTGTTGTCGATGGTATCCCACTCCGGCCTCCTGACCGTCATCGAACGCGCCGCGCGCAAGACCGCGCCGCGCCTACGCCGCGACTTCGGCGAGGTCGAGAATCTGCAGGTCAGCCGCAAGGGGCCGGCGGATTTCGTCAGCCTTGCCGACAAGCGCGCCGAGGAAACGCTGGTCGAGGAGCTTGGCAAGGCCCGGCCCGACTGGGGATTCCTGCTGGAGGAGGGCGGCGAGATCGCGGGCGATCCGAACAAGCCGCGCTGGGTCATCGATCCGCTCGACGGGACGAGCAATTTCCTGCACGGCATCCCCCATTTCGCCATCTCGATCGCGGTGCAGGAGCCGCGCCTCGACGGCAAGGGCTGGGGCGAGGTCACGACCGGCCTCATTTATCAGCCGATCACCGACGAAAGCTATTGGGCGGAGAAGAATCGCGGCGCCTGGCTCCAGGACCGGCGGCTGCGCGTCTCGGCCCGCCGTGACCTGACCGAATCGCTGATCGCGACCGGCATTCCCTTTCACGGCCATGGCGACATGACGCAGTGGACACGCATCTTCGGCGCGGTTGCGCCCTCGGTTGCCGGCATCCGCCGCTTCGGCTCGGCTGCGCTCGACCTCGCCCATGTGGCATCGGGGCGCTATGACGGCTTTTGGGAAAGTGGCCTCAAGCCCTGGGACGTGGCGGCGGGTATCTTGCTGGTGCGCGAGGCGGGCGGCTTCGTTACCGATTTTCGCGGCGGCGACAACGTGATCGAGCGGGCGGAAGTACTTGCCGGCAATGATGCGATCCACAGCAAGTTGCACCGGCTGGTGGCGGGCGCGCTACGCTGATCCCTTGCCGTTCGGAATTGCCGAATTTCCGCAATTCCGCCCCTTGCTTCGCAAGTGCGGCAGTCCTAAAGCCGCCGCATTAGCTCAAGTCCGCATTGGGGACGCGCCTTGCCTGACCTGTCGCAATATCTGCCGATCCTGCTGTTTCTGGCGATCGCGTTGATCCTGTCGAGTGCCTTTGTGTTCCTGCCGATGGCGGTCGGGCGGCTGACCGGTGCGCACAAGCCGGATCCCGAGAAACTGAGCGAATATGAGTGCGGATTTCCAGCGTTCGAGGATCCTCGCAGCCAGTTCGACGTTCGGTTCTATCTTGTCGCGATCCTGTTCATCGTGTTCGATCTGGAGGCCGCCTACCTCTTCCCCTGGGCGGTGAGCCTGAAGGAGATCGGCTGGATGGGCTGGTTCACGATGATGGGCTTCATCTTCGAGCTTGTGCTTGGGCTCGTCTATGCATGGAAGAAGGGAGCACTCGATTGGGAGTAGAGCTTGAGCGCGCCGCTTCCCTGCCGCTGACGCAGCCGGACGGCGCCTTTTTCAACGACCTGACCGGAGAGGTGAATGACAAGGGCTTTCTTGTCACCTCGACCGAGGATCTGTTCCAGTGGGCACGCACCGGCTCGCTGTGGTGGATGACCTTCGGGCTCGCGTGCTGCGCGGTCGAGATGATCCATGTCAACATGCCCCGTTATGACATGGAGCGGTTCGGCGTTGCGCCGCGCGCATCCCCGCGGCAGAGCGACGTGATGATCGTCGCGGGCACGCTGTGCAACAAGATGGCCCCGGCGCTGCGCAAGGTCTATGACCAGATGAGCGAACCGAAATATGTGATTTCCATGGGGTCCTGTGCGAACGGCGGCGGCTATTATCACTATAGCTACAGCGTCGTGCGCGGCTGTGACCGGATCATCCCGGTGGACATCTATGTGCCCGGCTGCCCGCCGACCGCCGAGGCGCTACTCTACGGGGTGATGCAGCTCCAGCGGAAAATTCGCCGGGTGGGGACGATCGAGCGATGAGCAGCTCTTGTTTTTATCCGTTCGCCCTGAGCGAAGTCGAAGGGTCCTGCCGAGCGAAAGCGAGGCTCCTTCGCTCCGCTCAGGTCAAGGCTTCGACTTCGCTCAGCCCGAACGGAGTGTTTTGGTCATGAACATCGTGCACTCTGCCCCCCTCGTGCAGCCGATCGCCGGTCTTGCCGATACGCTGCGCAGTGCGCTCGGCGGGCAGGTCGTCGAGATCGTCGAGGCCTATGACGAGATTTCCGTGACCGTCGCCCGCGAGTCCGTGGCGGACGTCCTTACCGTGCTGCGCGACCGTTTCGACTATCAGCAGCTGATGGAGATCGCCGGCGTCGACTATCCCGACCGGGCGGAGCGGTTCGAGGTTTGCTATCACCTCCTGAGCGTGACGCGGAACCATCGCGTGCGGGTCAAGGTGACGACCGACGAGGGCAATGCCGTCCCCACCATCACCCATCTCTGGCCGGTCGCGGGCTGGCTGGAGCGCGAAGTGTTCGACATGTACGGCGTGCTGTTCGCGGGCAATACCGACCTGCGCCGGATCCTGACCGATTATGGCTTCAGGGGGCATCCGCAGCGCAAGGATTTCCCGCTCACCGGCTATGTCGAACTGCGCTATTCGGAAGAGGCCAAGCGCGTCGTTTACGAGCCCGTTAAGCTCGCGCAGGATTTTCGCACCTTTGATTTCATGAGCCCATGGGAAGGGGCGCAGTATATCCTGCCGGGCGACGAGAAGGCGCAGGCCGCACCGCCCGCTGCTCCGCCGCCTCCACCACCCCCAGTCGCTGCTGCCAAGGTGGAAGAGGTGAAAGCCGCGCCTGCCGCCACTCCGACTGCCAAGAAGGCCGCCAAGCCGAAGGCTGCGCCCAAGCGCAAGGCTGCCGCCGCCGCCAAGCCGGCTATAACGGCCGAAGCACCCAAGCCGAAAGCCCCCCGCGCCCGCAAGCCGGCCAAAGATTCAGGGGGTGACGCCTGATGTCCGACTATATCGAAAAACTTGATCATGTGACCGACGCCGAGGACCCCACGCTGGGCGATACGGAGATCCAGAACTACACGATCAACTTCGGCCCCCAGCATCCGGCCGCGCACGGCGTGTTGCGCCTCGTTATGGAGCTGGACGGCGAGATCGTCGAGCGCTGCGATCCGCATGTCGGCCTGCTCCATCGCGGCACCGAAAAGCTGATCGAGTACAAGACCTATTTGCAGGCGCTGCCCTATTTCGACCGGCTCGACTATTGCTCGCCGCTTGCGCAGGAGCACAGCTATGTGCTCGCGATCGAGAAGCTGCTGAACCTCGAAGTGCCGATCCGAGCCCAATATCTCCGCGTGTTCTTCGCGGAGCTGACCCGTATCTGCAACCACATGCTGAACCTCGGCAGCCATGTGATGGACGTGGGCGCGATGACGCCCAACCTCTGGATGTTCGAGATCCGCGAGGATTGCCTCAACTTCTTCGAACGCGCATCCGGCGCGCGCATGCACGCGGCCTGGTATCGGCCCGGCGGTGTGCATCAGGACGTGCCGCTGAAGCTGCTGACCGACATCGCCGACTGGCTCGACACCCGTTTACCGAGGCTTTTCGAGGATGCGATCAGCCTGGTCGCCGACAATCGCATCTTCAAGCAGCGTAACGTCGACATCGCCGTGGTGAGCAAGGAAGACGCGCTCAAATGGGGCTTCTCCGGCCCGATGATCCGCGGCAGCGGCATTCCGTGGGATCTGCGCAAGAGCCAGCCCTATGACGTCTATGACCGTATGGAATTCGACGTGCCGGTGGGTACCCGCTTCGACTGCTATGACCGCTTCATGGTCCGGGTCGAGGAAGTCCGCCAGTCCGCGCGCATCATGAAGCAGTGCCTGAGCGAAATGCCGGAAGGCCCCATCGCCAGCTTCGACCGCAAGGTGGTCCCGCCCAAGCGCGGCGAGATGAAGCAGTCGATGGAAGCGCTCATCCACCACTTCAAGCTCTATACCGAGGGCTTCCACGTCCCCGCCGGCGAGGTCTATGTCGCGACCGAAAGCCCCAAGGGCGAATTCGGCGTCTATCTGGTTAGCGACGGCTCCAACAAACCCTATCGCTGCAAGATCCGGCCGACCGCCTTCAGCCATTTGCAGGCGATGGACTTCATGCTGAAGGGGCACATGCTGGCGGATACGACGGCTGTGCTGGGCGCGATGGATATTGTGTTCGGGGAGTGTGACCGGTGAGTCGGGATCGGATCGTAACCGCGCACGAAATGATCGCGCGCTACAACGCGCAGGACGCCGACGCCTATGTCGCCTTCATGACCGACACGGCCTGCGAGGCCAATTATCGCGGCGCGGTGCTGCGCGAGGGCAAGGAGGGCGTCCGCGCCGGCCTGAAAGCCATGTTCGCGCAATTCCCGCAGAACCGCGCCGACATTCTCGCCTCCTATGCGCTGGGCGAGACGGTGCTCCTGCATGAGAAGGTCTCCCGCGCTCCCGATGGCGAGCAGTTCGAGGTCATGTCCATCTACACATTCAGCGGCGATCTGGTCGATCGCGTGGAGTTCATCCGTTAATGGCTGACGCACCCCATATCCCCGACGAAGCCGAAACCCGCGCCCGCTGGAGCGGTTTCGCCTTCACGCCCGAAAATGCCGCGCAGGCGAAGACGGTCATCGCGCGCTATCCCGAGGGACGGCAGCAGTCGGCCGTGATGGCGCTGCTCGATCTCGCACAGCAGCAGGTCGGCGCGGAGACGCAAACGCAAGGCTGGCTCCCGGTGCCGGTGATCGAATATGTCGCGGCGCAACTCGGCATGCCCTATATGCGCGCCTATGAGGTCGTGACCTTCTACACCATGTACAATCTGGCGCCGGTCGGCCGCTATCATGTGCAGGTTTGCGGCACGACGCCCTGCATGCTGCGCGGCTCCGACGATGTATTCGCGGCCTGCAAGGCCAAGGGGCTGGCCAAGGGCGCGACCACGCCCGACGGCCTGTTCACCCTGCACGAGGTCGAGTGCCTGGGCGCCTGCGCCAACGCGCCGATGGTCCAGATCAACGACGACAATTACGAAGACCTGACCTTCGACAGCATGAGCGCGATCCTCGACGACCTCGCGGCGGGCCGGCAGCCCAAGATCGGCCCGCAGATCGAGCGCCAGACAAGCTGCCCCGAGGGCGGCCCGACGGTGTTGAAAGAGATGGTCACGGAAAACCACGACTATCGGGGGGAATGGTGATGCGCTTGTCCTTTCCCGCCATCCCAATATCCGTCATCCCAGCGAAGGCTGGGATCTCAGGCGATCGCGCGCTGCCGGTGGGGACCCCAGCCTTCGACCTGAGGTCGAAGTTTATCCTGAGCGCCTGCCTTGCAGGCAGTCGAAGGGCTGGGGTGACGAACATGGGGAGTGTGCCCGCATGACTGACATCGCCCCCCTGTCCGACAAGGACCGCATCTTCACCAACGTCTATGGCTTCCAGGACTGGGGCATAGACGCGGCGATGAAGCGCGGCGACTGGGACAATACAAAAAAGCTGCTCGAAATCGGCCAGGACGCGATCATCGAGCACATCAAGGAATCGGGCCTGCGCGGCCGCGGCGGGGCGGGCTTTCCCACCGGCATGAAGTGGAGCTTCATGCCCAAGGAGCCCAAGCCCGGCAAACCCAATTTCCTCGTCATCAACGCCGACGAATCTGAACCGGGCAGCTGCAAGGACCGCGAGATCATCCGCCACGATCCGCACAAGCTGATCGAGGGCGCGCTGGTCGCGGGCTTCGCCATGCGGGCGCGGGCCGCCTATATCTATATTCGCGGCGAATTCATCTATGAGGCCAAGGTCCTCTTCGCCGCCGTCGAGCAGGCCTATGCCAAGGGTTTCCTCGGCAAGAACGCCTGCGGGTCGGGCTATGATTTCGACGTGTTCGTCCATCGCGGCGCGGGCGCCTATATCTGCGGCGAGGAAACCGCGCAGATCGAGAGCCTTGAGGGCAAGAAGGGCCAGCCGCGCCTGAAACCGCCCTTTCCGGCGGGCGCGGGCCTTTATGGCTGCCCGACCACCGTCAACAATGTCGAGAGCATCGCGGTCGCGCCAACCATATTGCGGCGCGGCGCGGCGTGGTTCTCCTCCTTCGGGCGGGCCAATAACACCGGCACCAAGCTCTTCCAGATCAGCGGCCATGTGAACAAGCCCTGCGTGGTGGAAGAGAATATGGGCATCTCGTTCCGGGAACTGATCGAGCGGCATTGCGGGGGCATTCGCGGCGGCTGGGACAATCTGCTCGCCGTCATCCCCGGTGGCTCCTCGGTGCCGCTGGTGCCGGCCGTGCAGATCATGGACGCGCCCATGGACTTCGATGGGCTGAAGGCGCTCGGTTCCGGCCTCGGCACGGCGGCGGTGATCGTCATGGACAAGTCCACCGACATCGTCCGCGCCATTTCGCGCCTGTCATACTTTTACAAACATGAAAGCTGCGGCCAGTGCACCCCCTGCCGCGAGGGCACCGGCTGGATGTGGCGCGTGATGGAACGGCTGCGCACCGGCGACGCCGAAGCCAGCGAGATCGACACGCTGTTCGAAGTCACCAAGCAAGTCGAAGGCCACACCATCTGCGCGCTCGGCGACGCGGCGGCTTGGCCGATCCAGGGCCTCATCCGGCACTTCCGGCCGGAGATTGAGCGGCGGATCGCGGACAAGCGCGGGCCAGCGGCACCGATGATGGAGGCGGCGGAGTGATGAAGCAAATTCTGCATGTGCTTCCCAAGCTCTGCTACGCCATGGCCGCCATTCTTTTCCTTACAAAGAGCTACTTCATCGTAGAGGTTCTGCGACTGGGGTATTTTCCGGAGCTGGATTTGACGCGGGATATCGCGCCTCAGGTTGCAAAAGTTATGGCGGGCGTCGTCGCTGAATCGCTCGTCTGGGTGATCTTTGGATTTGTCGTGGAGCGCCAGAATAGGTTGGAACAGCGGATAAATGCGTTGTCGGAGGGGTTCTCCCATGCCTAAACTCACCGTAGACGGCGTAGAAATCGAAGTCCCGCAGGGCGCCACCGTCCTCCAGGCGTGCGAACTGGCGGGCAAGGAAGTTCCGCGCTTCTGCTATCATGAGCGCCTGTCCATCGCGGGCAATTGCCGCATGTGCCTGGTCGAGGTGAAACCCGGACCGCCCAAGCCGCAAGCCAGCTGCGCGCTCCCTGCCACTGAGGGCCAGGAAGTCCGCACCGACAGCGAAATGGTGAAAAAGGCGCGCGAGGGGGTGATGGAGTTCCTCCTCATCAACCATCCGCTTGACTGCCCGATCTGCGACCAGGGCGGCGAATGCGACCTGCAGGACCAGTCAATCGCATATGGCAAGGGCGCCAGCCGCTTCACCGAGAACAAGCGGGCAGTGACTGAGAAATATATGGGGCCCATCGTCAAGACGGTGATGACCCGCTGCATCCAGTGCACCCGCTGTGTCCGCTTTGCCGAGGAAGTCGCTGGCGTGCCGGAGATCGGCGCGATCGGGCGCGGCGAGGATATGCAGATCACCACCTATCTGGAGCATGCCGCCCAGAGCGAGCTGTCCGGCAATGTAGTCGATCTCTGCCCGGTCGGCGCGCTGACCTCGCGGCCCTATGCGTTCGAGGCGCGGCCGTGGGAGCTGAAAAAGACGCTGGCGATCGACGTGATGGACGCGGTCGGCACCAACATTCGCCTCGACAGCCGGGGTCGCCAGGTACTGCGCGCACTGCCGCGCATCAATGACGACGTGAATGAGGAGTGGGCGTCCGACAAGACCCGCCACGCGGTCGATGGCCTGGTGCGGCGGCGGCTCGACCAGCCCTATGTGCGGCGCGACGGCAAGCTGGTGCCCGCGACCTGGGACGAGGCTTTCGCGGCCATCGCGGCAGTCCGGCATGGCGGCAGCGTCGCGGCCGTTGCGGGCGATCTGGTCGATTGCGAGACGATGTTCGCCGCGCGCGAGCTGGTGAAATCGCTGGGCGGTTCGCTGTTTGAAGGCCGTCAGACCGGCTTGGCCTATGATGTCTCCAGCCTCTCGGCGGTCAATTTCAATTCGGGCCTCGCGGGCATCGAGACGGCGGACGCGATCCTACTGATCGGCACAAACCTCCGCTGGGAGGCGCCGCTGGTCAACACGCGCGTCCGCAAGGCGATCAAGAAGGGCGCAAAGGTTTTCGGCATCGGCGACCCGATTGACCTCACCTATCCGGTCGAGTGGCTGGGCAATGACGCGAGTCTGGTTGGCAGATTGCCCAAGGCGGTCGCCGAAGCGTTGAAGAATGCGCAGCGGCCTGCGGTGATCGTCGGCGGCGGGGCGATGGCGGTCGAGGGCGTGCACGGCGCGGCGCTCGGCCTTGTCGGCACGCTCGGTCTCGTCAAGGACAATTGGAACGGCTTCAACGTGCTGCATTTTTCCGCCGCGCGCATGGGCGGGCTGATGCTCGGCTACGCGGCGGACGGCGGTATCCGAGCAGTTGCGGCAGCCAGGCCGAAGCTCCTGTTCCTGCTCGGCGCCGATGAGGTGCCTTTCGATGCGTTCGCCGGGAGTTTCAAGGTTTTCATCGGCCATCATGGCGACAAGGCGGCGCAGGTTGCCGATATTATCCTGCCGGGCGCGAGCTATGCGGAGAAGCCGGGCACTTATGTGAACCTGGAAGGGCGCGTGCAACGCGGCGACCGCGCCGTCTTCCCGCCCGGCGATGCCCGCGAGGACTGGACGATCCTGCGCGCTCTGTCCGACGTGGTGGGCAAGCGCCTGCCATTCGACACTTTTGCGGAGTTGCGCGCCGCCATGGCCGCAGCCGTTCCCGCGCTCGGCGTAGATGGGCTGGCCGATTATGGTTGGTCCTCGCCGAAGCTAGCCGCCAGTCCGACGGGCCCGATCGGCTATCCGGTCAAGGATTTCTACCTCACCAACGCCATCTGCCGCGCCAGCCCGACGATGCAGCGCTGCTCGGCGGAGCTGGTGCACGGCGAAGTTTTCGCGGAGGCGGCGGAATGAGGGGTTACACATTGTTCCGTCATGCCAGCGAAGGCTGGCATCTCAGGCAGGATGGAACTGAGTCTGCCGCACGAGACCCCAGCGTCCGCCGGGGTGACGGCTTGAGGGAGCCGTCATGACCGCCTTCTTCCAGTCCTTCGGCATGCCCTATGATGGCGCATGGCTGCTCTCCACCATCGCGGGCATCCTCCTGATCGCCCTGCCGCTGATGCTGGCGGTGGCGATGACTATCTATGCCGACCGCAAGATCTGGGCGGCAATGGCGCTCCGGCGTGGTCCGAATGTGGTCGGTCCCTTCGGTCTGCTCCAGTCTTTCGCGGATGGCCTGAAGGTCTTCCTGCAGGAAACGATCGTGCCCAGCGCGTCCAATCGCGGGCTGTTCCTGATCGCGCCGATCATCACCTTCACCGTGGCTTTGATGGCCTGGGCGGTGATCCCGTTCCAGGCGGGCGTGGTGCTGGCCGACATCAATGTGGGCCTGCTCTACATCCTCGCGATCAGTTCGCTGGGCGTCTACGGCGTCGTGATCTCGGGCTGGGCGTCCAACTCCAAATACCCCTTCTTTTCCGCGATGCGCGCCTCGGCGCAGATGATCAGCTATGAGGTCTCAATCGGCTTCATCCTGATCTGCGTGGTGTTGTGGGCGGGCAGCTTCAACCTCTCGGCCATCGTCATGGCGCAGCGCGGCTATTACGGGTTCCTTAACGGCAATGGCTTCAACCCGCTGCTGTTCCCGATGGCGGTGGTGTTCCTTATCAGCGCCATGGCGGAGACCGCCCGCGCGCCCTTCGACCTCACCGAGGCGGAGAGCGAGCTGGTCGCGGGCTACCAGACCGAATATTCGTCCATGGCCTTCGCGCTGTTCTGGCTCGGCGAATATGCCAATGTGCTGCTGATGTGTGCGCTTAACGCGATCCTGTTCTGGGGCGGCTGGCTGCCCCCGCTCGACTGGGCGCCGCTTTATTATGTGCCGGGGATCATCTGGTTCTTC